>OGOX01000273.1_pt1 | contig 42603 bp, 33 predicted proteins | sample 1552761 | NCBI WGS metagenome assembly OGOX01 (sample SAMEA2580212, study PRJEB22360) | human gut metagenome | biome: human gut; feature: human-associated habitat; material: faeces | place: Denmark | collected 2008/2010
CCATTCGTCACTTATTTTTTATTGCCAACTGTAACATATCTATTGTAAACCTACAGTCTATTATACCGTGTCGGACAGGTAAAAGTTGATTTTGCAGTCGTTATGTGTTATAATAAAACTATATAACTTTTTTTAAATCAGCTGATTTCAGCGTTTGCCGTAAACGGCGGAGGTGCTTAATGGACGACAATAACGATTTATTCAGCTACGATAATTCGGGTAATTTAGAAGAAACGGGAGAGACAAGCTTTGACCTTAACAGCTTTGCCTCACATTCGGAAGAGCCCGAGGTCGGCAAAAAGGGTAAAAAACGCGGGCGGAGAAAAAAGGGCAGCCACAAGGAGCGGATTTTAAGAACCGTCTTAACCCTGTTTTTAGTCGGTCTTATAACGGTGAGCATAATAGTTTCCGCCTTTTTGCTTTACGCCTTTACCATGGTTGACGGTACAATGGAGGAAAACCTTGACGATTTAAAGCTAAATTTCACCACTACCATATATTTAGACGACGGCAGCGGAAATTACACCGAATACCGCCGTCTGCACGGCGAGTTTAACCGAATATGGGTGGCGTACGACGCGGAAAAGGCAAAGAAAAAGGACGAAGCCTACGAGGGAATACCTCAGAATCTCGTCAACGCCTTTGTCGCTATCGAGGACAAGCGTTTTTATGCGCATCAGGGGGTCGACTGGAAGCGCACCTTTGCGGCGTTCGCAAATATGTTTTTGCATTTTTACGACACAAATCAGGGCGGCTCTACCATAACCCAACAGCTGGTTAAGAATTTGACGGGGGATACCTCCCAAAGACCGAGCCGAAAAATCCGCGAAATTATGCGGGCGCGGTATCTTGAAACCCACTATGCCAAGGACACCATTATTGAATGCTATTTAAACACAATTGCTATGGGTCACGGCACCTACGGCGTGGAGGTCGCCTCAAACTATTATTTCGGCAAAAACGTTAAGAATTTAACGCTGGAGGAGTGCGCCTGCCTTGCCGCGATCACCAAAAGCCCAACCTATTACGCCCCGGACGACAATCCCGAGGAAAACTTAAAACGCCGTAACACTGTGCTGTATGAAATGTACAATCAAGGGTATATTACCAAGGAAGAGTACGAAACGGCGAAAAATAAAGAGATAAAAATAGTAGCCACCAAAGAGGTTATAAACGAATCCGATGTGAATTCCTACTTTGTTGACGCGCTTATCAATCAGGTGGTAAACGATTTGTCCGAAAAGCACGGATATGAGCCGAAGCGCGCGAAAAATATGTTTTACAGCAACGGCTATAAGATTTACGCCACGATGGACGCCAAGGTTCAGTCCGCGCTTGAGGAGGTATTTAAGGACGTTAAGACCTACGGTATAAAGGGCAAGGACGGCAGTACCCTTCAGGGCTCAATGACGGTAATGGATTATAACGGTCACGTCAAGGGACTTGTGGGCGGAATAGGCGAAAAGACGGGCAACCTTGTCCTAAACCGCGCGACCGACGCTAAGCGCCAGCCCGGTTCAACAATGAAGCCTATCGCGGCGTACGCTCCCGCAATAGAGCAGGATTTAATCCACTATTCGAGCATTGTTAACGACACCAAAACCAACTACAACGGCTGGACGCCTGTCAACTGGTACAAATCGTATTGGGGAAATATTACGGTGCAGTACGCGCTTGAGCGCTCGGTTAATACAATTCCCGTTTACCTTGTGAACAAGCTTGGCACTCAGACTTCATTTGATTTTCTTACTAAAACGCTGGGAATTACCACCCTTACCGGTGAGGATGTGAATTTAGCGCCTCTCGGAATGGGAGGTACAAACGGCGGAATTACCACCCTTGAATCGGCGGCGGCTTATGCTGTCTTCGGCAATCTAGGTCAGTACCATTCTCCAACCCTTTATTCAAAGGTCACCGACCAGCACGGAGAGACAGTGCTTCTTTATGACAGCGCGCCCAAAATGGCAATAACCGAGGATACCGCAACGGTTATGAATCACCTTCTGCAGACGGTTGTTTACGGCTCAAAGGGCACAGGTAGGGGGGCCGCGGGCTATATTAAAAATATGAAGATTTACGCTAAGACAGGAACCTCAAACAACTCAAACGACCTGTGGTTTGTCGGCGGCTCGCCGTATTATATCGCTTCCTGCTGGTGCGGCTATGATAAGCAGCAAAATATTTCAAACAGCGGAATCGCGCTTAAAATGTGGGGCAACGTTATGTCCAAGATTCATTCGGGTCTCGAGGCGAAGGAATTTCAGAACAGCAGCTACGCAACAGAGCGTTATTACTGCACAAAAACAGGAAATCTTGCCACCTCCTCCTGCCCCTCAAAGGCGATAGGCTGGTACAAGAAGAGCAACACGCCGGGCTACTGTACCGAACACGGCGGAACAGCGCTCGGCACGGTGGAAGAGATTAAAAAGGAAGAGGAAAAGAAACAGCAGGAAAGCCAGTCATCGGCTTCGCAGTCTTCCGCCTCGTCTGAAGAATCCTCGCAGAGCGAATGAAATATCTTGTTTGAAAACGAACGGCCGATGTCTAACATCTAATGTCTAAAACGAGGATAATATGTTAAAATTCAAGAAAACCGAAATAGAGGATATTGAAATATTTAAAAAATATATAGGCTTTTCGGGAGAGCTTTCTTGCGAGAGCGCCTTTGTAAATTTACTTGTCTGGCAGAGCGCATATAACAATATGTGGGCAGAAGAGGACGGACAGCTTATCATAAAGTCGGGCAGGGGCGAGGACAGCTCCTACCGCCTTCCGTTCGGCAGCGATTTTCTTAAGGGAATAAACCTAATAAGGGAATACAGCGGCGAGGAATACCCGGATTTTTGGGTGCAGGAGGGCAGAAGACTTGACAATTTTAAGGCGTATTTCGGGGACAAATATGTTTTTGAGGAAAACCGAGACGCCTTCGATTATATTTATTTAAGGAGCGACCTCTCTGAGCTTTCGGGCAAAAAATACCACTCAAAGCGCAACCATATAAGCGCGTTTTCCAAACATTACGATTGGATCTATAAGCCGATAACGCCCGATAATATTGTGGACGTTAAGCTTTGCGCCGAAAAATGGTACGCGGAAAACGCCGACAGGGAGGACAAATATCTTCGCTGTGAAAGGCGCGGGGTCGAAACGATACTTGATAATATGGATCTCTTAGGCGTACGCGGCGGCGCGGTTTGCGTTGACGGAGTAGTTGTCGCCTTTACCTTAGGCTCTAAGATAAGCGATGAAATTTTCGACATTCATATCGAAAAGGCGCTTTCCGATTACTCCGAGGCATACACCGTGATAAACCGCGAATTTGCCCGCACCCTCGGAGAGTACAAATATATTAACCGCGAGGACGATATGGGGCTTGAGGGATTAAGGAAAGCCAAGCTTTCTTATAAACCCGCTATACTGCTTAAAAAATATTCCGGCAGGAAAAGAGAAGCCTATGAATGAGAACGAATGCCGTGAAATTTACCGCGAGGCGTTCGGCGATGACGGCGCGTTTGAAGACCGCCTTTTTTCGCTTTGCGGAAAGTACTGCCGTACCGTAATGTGCGGGGGGAAGACCGCCGCTTTGCTTTTCGCGCTGCCCTGTAAAATAATTACGCTGACAGAACGCTTTGACGCTTATTATCTCTACGCCGCGGCGACAAAGAAAATATACCGCGGAAAGGGGTATATGTCGGGGCTTATAAGGAATTTGATAAAAGAGGGCAAGCCGATTTTTTTAAATCCCGCAAGCGAAGAACTTATAAGCTTTTATAAAAGGCTGGGGTTTGAGCGCTTTACGGCTGTAACGAGCGGAAATACGGAAAAAATTGCCCTGCCGATAGGCGGCTTTTCAAAGCTTTCGTCAACCGAAACGCGGGGCGCGGAGCTAAATTATACGGCAATGTGCATAGGGAGTCCCGTACGGCTTGACGGTCTTTGCTTTCCGTATATAATGGAATAATAAAGTAAGATTAAAAGGCGGTGTCGGATTTTGTTTTCACGGCTCAAAAGCGTGGGGCTTTTCGGAATTGAATCATATATGATTGAGGTTGAAGCGGATGTTTCGACAGGGCTTCCCGCGTTTGATATTGTGGGGCTTCCCGATACCGCGGTCAAGGAATCGCGGGACAGGGTGCGCGCCGCCGTTAAAAACAGCGGTTTTAAGTTCCCCGTGGGACGAATCACCGTAAATTTGGCTCCTGCCGACCTTAAAAAAGAGGGCTCTGTTTACGACCTGCCAGTACTAATAGCAATACTTAAGGCGTCGGGTCAGCTAAAGGCGGAGCTTGACGACAGCATTTTTGTCGGCGAGCTTTCTTTAGACGGCAAGACCCGCAAAACAGGCGGAGTGCTCGCCATTGCGATAACCGCTCTTAATAACGGGATTAAAAATGTTTTTGTGCCGAAAGAAAACGCTGCGGAGGCGGCGGTAATCGACGGGCTTCGGGTTTACGGTGTTGAAGATGTGAAGCAGTTAATAAACCACTTAATCGGTGAAAAATTTATTGAGTGCTCTCCGAAAACCGAAATTTCTCCCGAAAAATCTATAAATACCGTTGATTTCAGCGAGGTAAAGGGTCAGCTTGCCGCAAAAAAGGCGCTTGAAATCGCCGCGGCGGGCGGGCACAATATTCTGCTTATCGGACCTCCCGGTTCGGGCAAAAGTATGCTTGCAAAGCGGCTTCCCACAATTCTGCCCGAAATGACCTTTGACGAGTCGATTGAGACGACGAAAATCCATTCTATTGCGGGAATCCTTGACACTAAGAATCCGTTTGTAAAAACGAGACCGTTCCGCTCTCCTCACCATACGGTTTCCGCGGCGGGGCTTACGGGCGGCGGCTCGGTTCCGCGCCCGGGTGAAATATCGCTTGCACATAACGGTGTGCTTTTTTTGGACGAGCTGCCTGAATTCCGCAGAGATGTTATGGAAGCAATGCGTCAGCCGCTCGAGGACGGCAAGGTTACAATTTCCCGCGTGGCGGGCTCGCTTACATATCCAAGCTCTGTAATGCTTGTCGCCGCAATGAATCCCTGCCCCTGCGGGTTTTTCGGACATCCGACAAAGCAGTGCATCTGCTCGCAGAACGCGGTCAGGAAATATCTGAACCGCATATCGGGTCCTATGCTTGACCGAATCGATCTTCATGTAGAGGTTCCGCCCGTGAATTACGGGGAGCTAAGCTCCGCTTCAAGGGAGGAGACCTCTGCCGAAATACGCGAGCGGGTGAACAGGGCGCGGAGGGTTCAGACCGAGCGCTATAAAGGCACTTCCGTCACCTGCAATGCTCGGCTTACCCCTTCAATGCTTAAAAAGTACTGCGTTTTGGACTCCGCCGCTTCGGAATATTTGAGTCTGTCTTTTGACCGCCTTGGTATGTCGGCGCGCGCCTATGACAGAATTTTAAAGGTCGCAAGGACGGTTGCGGATCTTGCAAGCAGTGAAATTATTAAAAAAGAGCATATTTTTTCAGCAATTTCATTCAGAACACTTGACAGAAAGTACTGGATCGAGTAAAATAGTAATGTTCCGCCGAAAAGGCGGCGCAGAAAATACCGTTGATATTTCTTCGGTACTTGGGGGCGTAGCTCATCTGGTAGAGCGCTACATTCGCATTGTAGAGGTAGTGAGTTCGAGTCTCATCGTCTCCACCAGCGTGCCGCTGGACCCAATTCGTCTTTGGGTTCAGCGGTATTTTATACCCTTGTGGCTCGACCGAAAGCGGCATCTTTTTTGCTACATCTTTCCAACCGAGTGCCTCGGTACGCAGACGCGTATTCGAGGTACTTTTTTTGCAGTTTTTTCTCTCGCGTCAAAGGGTGAGATAATTTTCATTGCTTCTTTATATTGATTGCTAAAATACGAAAGCACTCTGTTTTATTGCAAAGCAGAGTGCTTTATGTTATTCGGCAATACCGTTTCTCGTGTGCTTCATTACTGTTAAATACTGCAATTAATGTATTAAAACTGTTTTCTAAGCTTTTCAAGCGCGGATTTTTCAATGCGGGAAACATAGCTTCTTGAAATTTTCAGCTTTTTTGCAATATCTCGCTGGGTCAGCTCTTCGCATCCTCCCAAGCCATATCGCATCTCTATAACCTTTTTTTCTCGGTCGTCAAGACACCCCGGAATAATGAGTTTAAGCCTTTCAAGACCCATTTTAATATCAGTTTCCTCCGCAATATCCCCGCTGTCAGCAATTATATCAATTAATGTCAGCGCATTTCCGTCCTTGTCGGTATCTATCGGGTCGCTGATAAAAACATCCTGCGCCGACTTTTTCTGATTTCTGAAATACATAAGTATTTCATTTTCGATGCACCGCGCGGCATAGGTTGCAAGGTGTATTCCCTTGTCGCAATTAAAGGTTGAAACCGCCTTTATCAGACCTATTGTGCCGATTGAAATCATATCGTCCTGGTCTGCGCCTGATTTGTAATATTTTTTAACAATGTGCGCTACAAGACGAAGATTATGCTCGATGAGCTTATTTCGCGCGTCCAGGTCTCCTTTTCGGCTTTTTTCAAGCAACTCTTCCTCCTTTGCCGCGGAAAGCGGCGGAGGAAAAGACCCCGCCCCAGTCACATGCAGGGCAAAATAGTAAATACTTGAGGCTATCTCCATTAATAAACTAAAAAGCAAGCCATACCCCTCCTTTGATACTCAATTATATGAGGGATATGGCAAGAGATTTGCAAGTCCGATAAATAATTTTAATGGAATTCGGGGTTAATGCTTTTTGAAAATATTTATGATACCGCTTGACAAAAGCATATAATTAAATAAAATATATTACATATTAATAAAATATTATAGGAGGCAGTATTATGAAAAGGGTGTTATCCTTTGACTTCGGCGCGTCCAGCGGTAGGGCAATGTTAGCCGAGCTTAAAGACGGGAAAATTGAAATGACAGAAATTCACCGCTTCAGCAACGATACCGTTATTGTAGGCGGAACTATGTACTGGGATATTTTAAGGCTGTTTTTCGAGATTAAAACAGGAATTACAAAGGCTGTAAACGAGGGTGGCTTTGACGCGATAGGAATTGATACCTGGGGGGTCGATTTCGGGCTTATCGACAAGCGAGGCAAGCTTATAAGCAACCCCGTGCATTACCGAGACACAAGAACCGAGGGTATTGCCGAGGAAATTGCGGGCATCATCTCAAAAAGCGAGCTTTACAAAAGAACGGGCACACAGCATATGCGGTTTAACACCCTGTTCCAGCTTATGTACCTTAAAAATCACGAGCCCGAGCAGTTAGAGAACGCCGAGAAAATGCTCCTTATCCCCGATTTGTTCGCCTATATGCTGACAGGCGAGGTAAAGGCGGAGGCAAGCATTGTCTCCACCACTAATATGTTCGACCCGTATAAAAAGGACTGGGATTTTGAGCTGATAAATAAGTTAGGACTTAAGGAGAGCCTTTTCCCGCAGGTTATCCCCGCGGGGGAGACCTACGGTATGCTGTCTGACGAGATATGCGAGGAATTGGGCTGTAAAAAGGTTCCCGTTATCGCGGTGAACGAGCACGATACCGCGTCGGCGGTGGTGGCAACCCCGAGTCTTACAGACGATTTTGTTTACATAAGCTGCGGCACCTGGAGCCTTTTCGGTATTGAGACCAAAGACCCGATAATTACTAAAGAAGCCGAGAAACTAAACTTCACTAACGAGGGCGGATATAAAGGCACGGTTCGTTTCCTTAAAAATATAATGGGACTCTGGCTTATTCAGGAATCTCGCCGTCAATGGCGGCGCGAGGGTGACGAGGTAGGCTTTGATACTCTTGAAAAAGAAGCACTTTCGGCAGAGCCGTTTAAATGTTTTATCGATGTTGACGACCCCGCCTTTGAAACTGCCGGCAATCTTCCCGCAAGGGTGGTCGAATACTGCCGCCGCACAGGGCAGTATGTCCCTCAAAACCGTCCCGAAATAATGCGCTGTATCTACCAGAGCCTTGCAATGAAATATAAACACACCTTTAATATGCTCTCAAAAATGGGGCAAAAGGAATACCGCCGCATTAACATTTTGGGCGGTGGCATAAAAGACAGACTGCTTTGTCAAATGGCGGCGGACGCCTGCAACGCCGAGGTTTTGGCGGGACCGTCCGAGGCAACGGTTATGGGAAATATCGCCGTTTGCTTCGCCGCTCTCGGCGAGATAGCCGATTTTGCGGGAATCAGGAAAACCGTGTCGGACTCCACCGAGCTTAAGCGCTATGAGCCTAAGAAAAACGCGTCTTGGGAACAGGCTTATGAAGATTATTTAAAGGTTATAAATTATAATGCGTGATTCGTAATTGGGACGATGCTCGCACCGTCCCGTCTAATATTTAAATTCATCGGTCATCCGCAATATTATGTCTTAACACTATTTTTCGGTTGCAAAAGGAGTAAAAGGGTGGTATAATCTTTCTGTCATTTCGGGAAAACAGGTGAAAATCCTGTACGAGCCCGTCGCCGTAAAGCGCGCATAAAGACCGTTTCTGCCCGATTTCCGCAAATTGGGGACAAACCATTGGGAATTTCTCCTGAGAAGGTGAAGCGGTTTAGCGCCTAAGTCGAAATATCCGTGTGACAAAACCTTTTTATACGACCGCGAGCGCCGGTTTAAAGGTAATATACTTTAAGGAGAAATTTAAAATGCAAACATTTAAAAAGACAGAATCATTCAAATTTCTGTCGCTCTCCGTTTGTATCGTGCTTATTGCGGTAACGGCACTTTTTACAACCGGCTGTAACGACGGCAACACTTCTTCTGCCCCTGCTTCATCACAGGCGTCCTCCTCTCAGAATACTGCGAGCGTGCTGGGAGAGGGAAGCACCGAGTTCGCCTTTACGGTGACCGATGACGGCGGAAAGGAAACCGCTTTCGAAATTCATACCGAAAAAAAGACCGTGGGAGAGGCTTTATTGGAGCTTGGCCTTATCGCGGGCGATGAGAGTGAGTACGGACTATACGTTAAAACCGTAAACGGCATCACGCTCGATTATGACAAGGACGGAAAGTACTGGGCGTTCTATATAAACGGCGAGTATGCCTCCACGGGGGTTGATTCCACCGATATTACCGCGGGCGCGGAATATGCCTTTAAGGCGGCAAAATAGCTTTGAGGCTGAATGTAAAAGAAACAGCGGTTTTCGCGCTGTTAGGGGCGCTTATGTACGCTTCTAAAATAATAATGGAAATACTGCCTAATGTGCATCTGCTCGGGGTATTCGTTGTCGCGATAACGGTTGTTTACAGAAAAAAAGCGCTGTATCCTATTTATATATATGTGTTTATAAACGGACTGTTTTCCGGCTTTGCTATGTGGTGGATACCGTATCTTTATATCTGGACTTTGCTTTGGGCAGCGGTAATGCTGTTGCCTAAAAATATTCCGTTAAAGGCACAGCCGATTGTTTATATGACGGTCTGCGCTCTGCACGGATTTTTGTTTGGCACGCTTTACGCTCCCGCGCAGGCGATTATATTCGGACTTGATTTTAAGGGTATGATAGCGTGGATTGCCGCGGGATTGCCGTGGGATTTTATCCACGGCGTCAGCAATTTCATCTGTGGTATGCTCATTTGTCCTATTATCGCCGTCCTAAAGCATTCGGAAAGATATATATAATGCAATTAAAAAGGCCTCCTGCCTGTGATTTTCGGGCGGGAGGTTTTTGTGTTATTGATATGTCAATAAATTGATATATTATAAAAAACGGAAAACCGAAATATGTATTTCTTGACATATTGCCCGTACGGTGGTAAAATTACTAAGATAATTCATTTGTTTGTAATATACGGTTTTTTCTGTATATCAGGCATTTTGTCCCTTTCCGTGTGTGGGAAAAGGGTCGGATATATCGCGGGGGATTAAGGCACGGCTCCCGTCCGCTTTTATTTTAGAAGTAAAAACCGTGCTTAATGGGTTTAATTTTCAGGAGGTTAATAAAAATGAGCGATACAGCGATATATGTTATTATAGCTGTTGTCGCCGTTGTGCTTGCCGTAATCGGCTTTTTTGCAGGCTCGGCATACCGCCGCAAAACTTCGGAGGCGGCTCTGGGTTCTGCCGAGGAAGAGGCAAAGCGCATTTTAGGCGACGCTATGAAAAGCGCCGAAGCCAAGAAAAAAGAGGCTTTGGTGGAAGCAAAGGACGAAATTTTCAAACTTCGGCAGGACGCGGATAAAGAAATACGCGAACGCAGAAACGAAGTGCAGCGTCAGGAGCACCGTTTGCAGCAAAAGGAGGAGACGCTGGACCGCAAAATTGACAATCTTGAGGCTAAAGAAGAAAAGCTTTCGGCACGTTCCAAAGAAATTGACGAAAAGCTCCAAGAATGTGAAAGAATCAAAAAGAGCCAGATGGAAATGCTTGAAAAAATTTCAGGCTACAGTAAAGAGCAGGCAAAGGCACACCTGCTTCAATTGCTCGACGGCGAGCTTAACCACGAAAAGGCGGTTAAAATTTTGGATTTCGAGCAGAGACTCAAGGAGGATTCCGACCGCATTGCTAAAAATATCATAGGTCAGGCAATTCAGCGCTGCGCCGCCGACCATTCTTCCGAAATGACCGTTTCGGTAGTAGCTCTTCCGAACGACGAAATGAAGGGCAGAATTATAGGCCGGGAGGGGCGCAATATCCGCGCCCTCGAAACCGCCACCGGCGTTGACCTAATTATTGACGATACCCCCAAGGCAATCACACTTTCAAGCTTCGACCCGATAAGGCGCGAAATTGCCAGAGTGACCCTTGAAAAGCTTATACTTGACGGACGTATTCACCCCGCGAGAATTGAGGAAACCGTCGCTAAGGCGACCGCCGAGGTTGAGGCAACCATCAAGCAGGAGGGTGAGCGCGCGATGATAGAGGCAGGGGTTCATAACCTGCATCCCGAGCTTATAAAGCTTCTCGGCAAGCTGCGCTACCGCACAAGCTACGGTCAGAATGTCCTTAATCATTCGCTTGAGGTTTGCCACCTTTCCGGACTTATGGCGGCAGAGCTTGGAGCTGATGTGACTCTTGCGAAGCGCGCAGGTCTTCTGCACGATATAGGAAAAGCGCTTGACCATGAGCAGGAAGGCACGCACATTCAACTAGGCGTTGAGGCGGCTAAAAAATACCGTGAAAGCGAAACGGTCATTCACGCTATTCACGCTCATCACGGAGAGGTTGAGGCTAAAACCATTATCGCCTGCATAGTTCAGGCGGCGGACGCGATTTCGGCTGCAAGACCCGGAGCCAGGCGTGAAAATATCGAGAGTTACATAAAGCGGCTTGAAAAGCTTGAGGAAATTGCAAATTCATTTAGCGGAGTGGAAAGTTCTTATGCAATTCAAGCGGGACGAGAAATACGCATTATCGTTAAGCCAGAGGCGGTTACAGACGACCAAATGGTGCTTATAGCTCACGACATTTCCTCACGTATTGAAAACGAGCTTGAGTATCCGGGACAGATAAAGGTAAATGTAATAAGGGAAAGCCGAGTAGTGGATTACGCTAAGTAAAACCGAGAGGCTGCATACTGTGGGGCTGTCGCAGGAATTTTTATTCCGAATCGGCGGCTCCCGTTTTTTTGCTGTTTTTTAAAAAATAATGCTTGACTAATCCTCCCGATTGATATATAATTAGTAATTACTAATGATGATGGGGTAATGTGCGCCTATTATATTTTATTATATATTTTTGCTTTTATTACAGCCGCATTCTCCCCGCGTCGCTTATGCTCTTGCGGCGCTGCCGTAAAATATATGGAGGAGTGATTGCAAACCTATGGAGTCAGCTTCAATGGTTAAACCTGTTAAGTTGGGTAAAAACACTCGAATGACCTTTTCAAAAATCAACGAAGTCATCGATATGCCTAATCTTATTGAGATTCAAAAGGATTCTTACAAGTGGTTTGTCGAGGAGGGTCTCAAGGAAGTTTTCAGGGATATGTCGGATATTACCGATTACAGCGGTAATCTTCGCTTAAGCTTCGTTGACTATCATCTTGACGATACGCCGAAATACGATGTTACCGAGTGTAAGGCGCGCGATACGACATACGCGGCTCCCCTCAGAGTTACCGCGCGTTTGGTGAATGTTGAAAAGGACGAGATTAAAGAGAGCGAAGTCTCGATGGGCGATTTCCCGCTTATGACCGAGTCAGGCACCTTTGTAATTAACGGTGCGGAGCGCGCCGTTGTCTCCCAGCTTGTTCGTTCCCCCGGTGTTTATTATGCCGAGAAAACCGATGAAAAAACCGGCAAAAAGCTTTTTTCTTCTACAATCATTCCTAACCGCGGAGCTTGGCTTGAGTATGAGACCTCTGCAAGCGATGTGCTTTATGTTCGCATAGATAAAAACCGCAAGCTTCCTATCACTACCTTTATACGCGCCTTGGGCGCTGGCTCTAACGAGCAGATAAGAGAGCTTTTCGGCGAAGACGAGCGGCTTTCGGCAACCTTAGAGGCGGACGATACAAAGACGGTAGAGGACGCTCTTGTCGAGGTTTACAAAAAGCTACGTCCGAGCGAGCCTGTCACAATAGAGGGCGCTCAAAGCTACTTGGAACAGCTTTTCTTTGATCCGCACCGTTACGATATTTCAAGAGTCGGACGATATAAATATAATAAAAAGTTAGCTATCGGCGCCCGTATCAAAGGCGCTGTGCTGTCGCGCCCCGTAATCGACCCGATGACAGGAGAAATTTTGGCAGAGGCGGATACCACGGTAAGCCGTGAGCTGGCGGAGGAAATTGAGAGAAAGGGCGTGCTCTCGGTATATATCAATGTTATGGATAACGAGGGCAACGTCACAGAGGTTAAGGTACTCTCAAACGGTATGGTAAATCTTTCGGATTTTACCGATTTTACCGCGGAGGAGTTAGCGGAGCTTGACAGCTTGGGCATAAACGAAAAAGTATCGTTTACTGCTTTAAAGGAGCTGCTTGACTCTTCAAACAGCAAGGAAGAGCTTCGCGAGGCTATTTTAGAACATGCGGACGACCTTATTCCGAAAAATATCACAGTAGACGATATTTTTGCCACGGTAAGCTATTTTGTGGGTTTACCCCATAATGTCGGAAACACCGATGATATCGACCATTTGGGCAACCGCCGTATACGTTCGGTTGGCGAGCTCTTGCAAAATCAGTTCCGCATAGGAATTTCAAGAATGGAAAGGGTAGTACGGGAGAAAATGACCCTTCAGGCTCAGGATCCCGACAGTATCACTCCCCAGTCGCTTATTAATATACGACCCGTTGTGGCGGCAATAAAGGAGTTTTTCGGTTCTTCTCCGCTGTCGCAGTTTATGGATCAGACTAACCCGCTATCCGAGCTTACCCACAAGCGCCGTCTTTCGGCATTAGGCCCCGGCGGACTCTCACGTGACCGCGCGTCCTTCGAGGTGCGTGACGTTCACTATACACATTATGGACGCATGTGTCCTATTGAGACCCCTGAAGGACCTAACATCGGACTTATTTCATATCTTGCCACCTTTGCTAAGATTAATAAGTACGGCTTTATCGAGACCCCGTTCAGAAAGGTTGACAAGGCTACCGGCAGGGTGCTTGACGAGGTCGAGTATATGACTGCGGACGAAGAGGACGATTATGTTGTCGCCCAGGCTAACGAGCCGCTGGATGAAAACGGATACTTCATCAAAAAGAAGGTAAACGCCCGTTACCGCGACGGTTTCCAGGAGGTTGAGGCCTCCCGCGCCGACTATATGGACGTTTCGCCTAAGATGGTGGTTTCGGTTGCTACGGCTATGATTCCGTTCCTCGAGAACGACGATACCAACCGTGCGCTGATGGGCTCGAACATGCAGAAGCAGGCTGTACCGCTCCTGCGCCCCGAAAACCCGATTGTTGCAACGGGTATGGAATACAAGGCGGCGGTGGACTCGGGTGTTGTCGTGCTTGCAAAGCGGGCGGGCGAGGTTACCTATGTAAGCGCTGACTATATTAAGATTCGCGCCAAGAACGGCGAGATTGACGAATATAAGCTTATTAAGTTCCTGCGCTCCAATCACGGTACCTGTATAAACCAGCGCCCTGTGGTGGCCGTCGGTCAGCAGGTAGAGGAAAAAGAGGTTATCGCAGACGGTCCTGCTACCAGTAACGGCGAGATTTCGCTCGGCAGAAACGCTCTTATCGGCTTTATGACCTGGGAGGGCTACAACTACGAGGACGCGGTTCTTATAAATGAGCGGCTTGTTCGCGACGATGTTTACACCTCAATTCATATTGAGGAATACGAGCTTGAGGCAAGAGATACCAAATTAGGGCCCGAGGAAATCACAAGAGATATTCCGAACGTCGGAGAGGACGCCCTTAAGGACCTCGACGAACGCGGAATTATACGCATAGGCGCCGAGGTTACCGCGGGAGATATACTTGTAGGTAAGGTTACTCCTAAGGGAGAAACCGAGCTTACCGCCGAGGAAAGACTTCTGCGTGCGATTTTCGGCGAGAAAGCGCGAGAGGTAAGAGATACTTCGCTCCGCGTTCCGCACGGCGAATACGGTACGATAGTTGATGTCAAGGTGTTTACAAGGGAAAATTCCGCTGAATTAAGCCCCGGCGTAAACGTCGTTGTACGCTGTTATATCGCTCAAAAGCGTAAGATTTCGGTCGGAGATAAGATGGCGGGACGTCACGGAAACAAGGGTGTTGTTTCCCGCATACTTCCGAGCGAGGATATGCCTTTCCTGCCCGACGGCACGCCGCTTGATATTGTTCTTAATCCCTTGGGCGTTCCGTCCCGTATGAATATCGGTCAGGTGCTTGAGGTTCACTTAGGGTATGCCGCAAGAGCGCTTGGCTGGAACATCTGCACGCCTGTATTTGATGGCGCGCACGAGGACGACATAAGAAAGTGCTTCGCAATGGCGGAGGAAGCGACAAAGGCGGACGGCTACGAGTTTAAGGATACCGCGAAGCTTGATTTCTCGCGTATTCCGCTTAACAGCGACGCCAAAACACAGCTCTTCGACGGACGTACGGGCGAGCCGTTCGACAACCCCGTAACTGTCGGATATATGTATTATCTTAAACTCCATCACCTTGTTGACGATAAGATTCACGCCCGTTCGACAGGTCCGTACTCCCTTGTCACCCAGCAGCCGCTCGGCGGTAAGGCACAGTTCGGCGGTCAGCGTTTCGGAGAAATGGAGGTTTGGGCGCTGGAGGCTTACGGCGCGGCATACACTCTTCAGGAAATTCTTACCGTTAAGTCGGACGATGTTGTGGGCAGAGTTAAGACCTACGAGTCAATCGTTAAGGGTCAGAATATTCCGAAGCCCGGCGTGCCCGAGTCCTTCAAGGTTCTTATTAAGGAGCTTCAGTCTCTCGGTCTTGATGTCAAGGTGCTCGATAAGGACGAGAACGAAATCGACCTAAAGCAGAGCTTCGACGATGACGACGATATAGGTCTCGGTTCACCGGTTATCCCCGAGGATGAGGATACCGATTTTGAAAACGACACGGTCGCCGACGATTTGGACGGTTTCGGTCTTGAGGACGAAGACGGCGAATTAGTAGAAGACTTTAATAATTGCAACGAGAATGATATCAGCGATGGTATACGCTGTAAATCTTGTAAACATGTAAATCCTAATAATGCTACGGTTTGCGAAGAATGTGGCGAATCGCTTACAAACATTATGGAAGACTATATCTAACGGAGGGCAAATATGGCAGAAATTGAATTTGAATCAATAAAAATCGGACTTGCGTCTCCCGAACAGATAAGAAGCTGGTCACACGGCGAGGTCACAAAGCCCGAGACCATCAACTACCGCACCCTAAAGCCCGAGCAGGGCGGTCTCTTCTGCGAGCGCATTTTCGGGCCCCAGAAGGACTGGGAATGTCACTGCGGTAAATATAAGCGCATCCGCTATAAGGGTAAGGTCTGCGAGCGCTGCGGCGTTGAGGTTACCCGCGCGAAGGTGCGAAGAGAGCGTATGGGCTCAATAGAGCTTGCCGCTCCTGTTTCCCACATCTGGTATTTCAAAACCATTCCCTCCCGTATGGGCTTGGTGCTTGATATAACCCCCAAAGCGCTTGAGCAGGTGCTCTATTTCTCACAGTATATTGTTACCGACCCGGGTACTACTCCCCTTGAGAAAAAACAGCTTTTGAACGAAAAGCAGTACCGCGATATGCGCGAAAAGTATGAGGACGATTTTGAAGCGGGTATGGGCGCGGAGGCTATCAAAAAGCTTCTCTGCGAAATCGACCTTGATAAGACCTGCGAGGAATTAAGAAACGAGCTTGAAAACGCCACAGGTCAGAAGAGCGTACGCCTTTTAAAACGCCTTGAGGTGTTAGAGGCGTTCAGGCAGTCGGGCAACCGTCCCGAGTGGATGATTCTTGACGTAATTCCCGTAATTCCGCCCGATTTGCGCCCAATGGTACAGCTTGACGGCGGACGCTTCGCCACAAGTGACCTTAATGACCTGTATAGGCGGGTTATCAACCGTAACAACCGCCTAAAAAGACTCTTAGAGCTTAAGGCTCCCGATATAATCGTCCGCAACGAGAAGCGTATGCTTCAAGAGGCGGTGGACGCACTTATCGACAACGGCAGACGCGGCAAGCCCGTAACAGGGCCTAACAACCGTCCGCTTAAGTCCCTTTCGGATATGCTTAAGGGTAAGCAGGGCCGTTTCCGTCAGAACCTGCTCGGAAAGCGCGTTGACTATTCGGGACGTTCGGTTATCGTTGTAGGGCCTGAGCTTAAGATGTATCAGTGCGGTCTTCCTAAGGAGATGGCGCTTGAGCTTTTCAAGCCATTTGTTATGAAACGCCTTGTTGAGACAAAGGCGGTTACCAATATTAAGTCTGCAAGAAAGATGGTAGAACGTGCCTCTAACGAGGTTTGGGACGCGCTTGAAACGGTAATTAAAGAGCATCCTGTGCTGCTTAACCGTGCGCCTACACTTCACAGACTCGGTATTCAGGCGTTTGAGCCCGTACTGGTTGAGGGTAAGGCGTTAAAGCTCCACCCGCTGGTTTGTACCGCTTATAACGCCGACTTCGACGGCGACCAGATGGCGGTTCACGTTCCGTTGTCGGCAGAGGCTCAGGCTGAAGCACGCTTCCTTATGCTTGCCGCCAATAACCTCTTAAAGCCGTCGGACGGTAAGCCTGTTACCGTTCCTACCCAGGATATGGTACTCGGCTCGTACTATCTCACCCTTGTTAAGTCGGACGAAAAGGGCGCTAACAAGGTCTTCCGCGATAAGGACGAGGCGGTTATGGCTTACAGCGATAATATTATCGGTCTTCACGCTCCTATAAGGGTGCGTATGACAAACGCCGAGGGTGAAAGCGGGCTTGTCTGGACTACCGTCGGCTTCATAATCTTCAACGAGTCTATCCCGCAGGATTTGGGCTTTGTTGACAGAACCGACCCCGCGCACAAGCTTGACCTTGAATGGACCTTTACGGTCAAGAACCCGAACGCCAACTTTATTGAGAGCAACGACGATATTATTCAGAACAAGGTCGGCAAAAAACAGCTCGGTAAAATTATCGACCGCTGTATCACGATTCACGGCACAAGCGAATCTTCGATCGTGCTTGATAAAATTAAGGCGACAGGCTTTAAGTATTCCACAAAGGGCGCTATAACCGTTGCGGTTATAGACGCGGTAATTCCGCCTGCAAAGAAGGATATTCTTGCCGACGCTGAAAATCAGATTGACCGTGTTACCCGCGATTACCGCCGCGGTCTTATAAGTAACGAGGAGCGCAGCCGCCATATTATTGAAATATGGAACAAGGCTACCGAGGACGTTGCGGACGCGCTTAAGGGCAACCTTGACGAGTTCAACCCCATATTTATGATGGCAGACTCTGGCGCCCGCGGATCTATGAGCCAGATAAGACAGCTTGCGGGTATGCGCGGACTTATCGCGAATACCGCAGGTAAGGTAATTGAGGTTCCCATCCGTGCTAACTACCGTGAGGGTCTTAACGTACTAGAGTACTTTATTTCCTCCCGCGGCGCGCGTAAGGGACTTGCCGATACCGCGCTTCGTACCGCTGACTCGGGTTATCTAACCCGCCGTCTTGTGGATGTTGCGCAGGACGTTATCGTTCGTGAGGACGACTGCGGCACCGAGGAAGGCCTTACAATATTTGATATTAAGGACGGCAACCATATCTTAGAGCCGCTTGAAGAACGCCTTGAGGGCAGATATTTGCTTCACGATGCGGTTCATCCCGAGACGGGTGAGCTTATTTGGTCGCACGAAGATATGATTACGGGCGAGGGTGCAAAGAAAATTGTTGACGCGGGTATTACCCGAATCGAGATTCGCTCAGTTCTTACCTGCCACAGCCACCACGGCGTCTGCAAGAAGTGCTACGGCAGAAACCTTGCTACAAGCAAGCCCGTTACAATCGGCGAGGCTGTCGGAATTGTCGCGGCGCAGTCGATCGGTGAGCCGGGTACACAGCTTACAATGCGCACCTTCCACACGGGCGGTATTGCCAGCACCGAGGATATTACACAGGGTCTTCCCCGTGTTGAGGAGCTGTTCGAGGCAAGAAGACCTAAGAGATGTGCGCTTATCGCCAAAATCGACGGCAGAGTCCGCATAGCCGAGGAGAAAAAGAGCAATGTCGTTATTATCACAAACGACGAGCTTAAGACCGAAGAAAAGGTCACCATTCCTTACGGTATTCGCTGTCTTGTAAAGGACGGAGACGAGGTCAAGGCGGGCGATATGCTGATTCCGGGCGCTAAGTATCCTCAGGATATTTTGGAGGCTCAGGGACCCGAGGCGGTCGAGGAATATATCATCGCCGAAATTCAGAACGCCTACCGTACACAGGGTGTTGACATAAACGATAAGCACATCGAGGTCATTGTCCGTCAGATGATGAGAAAGCTCCGCGTTACCGACGCAGGCTCGACAGACCTGTTGCAGAACGTAAGCTATGAATACAAGGAAATTGCCGATGCGAACGCGAAGGTTCAGGAAAGAATTGACGCGGGCGAGGAGGGGCTCACAAAGGCCACCTACCGCGCGACATTGCTCGGTATTACAAAAGCTTCCTTGGCGACAGAATCCTTCCTGTCCGCCGCTTCCTTCCAGGAGACCACAAGGGTTCTCACCGAGGCGGCTATTAAGGGCAAGGTTGATCCGCTGTTCGGACTTAAGGAAAATGTTATTATCGGTAAGCTTGTCCCCGCGGGAACAGGTATGCGCTGTGAGGAAATTAACCCATCCGCTTATGATGAGGAAGAAAAATCAGAATCCGGGAACGCGTATGATTTGTTTGCAACCGAGACTGAGGAAATGGCTGAACCTGCAACTGCAGAATAAAAAGAAACAATTAAATAAGTTTTCTTTATATCGTCAGTAAATTTTAATAGTGAATTGTTGGTGAATGAGTTCGGTAAATATATCGGACTCATTCCTTTATGCTTAACAAAAAACAAGCGCCCCAAAAGTATATAACTTCCGGGGTGCTTGTTGTTTAATTAAAATATTATCTTTTTATTATAATTTACGCCTTTCCGACAGATCCGAAAAGCTCCATTTTTTCCTTAACGGTAGCTTTGATAGCGGCGCAGCCGTCAGCTAAAAGCTTTCTTGGGTCAAAGCCCTTGCCCTCTAAGTCTTTTCCCGCTTCAATATATTTGCGTGTAGCCTCGGCAAAAGCTAACTGGCACTCGGTATTGACATTGATTTTAGAAACGCCGAGCGAAATAGCCTTTTTAATCATATCGGCAGGGATTCCGGTACCGCCGTGAAGAACGAGCGGCATTGTGCCTGTGAGCTTTTGGATTTCGTCAAGCGTGTCAAAACGAAGTCCCGTCCAGTTTTCGGGGTACTTGCCGTGAATGTTTCCGATTCCCGCCGCGAGCATTGTAACTCCTAAATCGGCAATCATTTTACATTCCTTAGGATCGGCAACCTCGCCTCCGCCGATAACTCCGTCTTCCTCGCCGCCGATAGCGCCGACCTCGGCTTCAAGCGAAAGACCTAACCTGTTGCAGGTTTCAACAAGCTCCTTGGTCTTTGCGATGTTTTCTTCAATTGGGTAGTGAGAACCGTCGAACATAACGGAGGAGAAGCCCGCTTCGATACATTTCTTAGCGCCCTCATAGCTGCCGTGGTCAAGGTGAAGAGCCACAGGAACGGTGATGTTAAGTTCCTCAAGCATACCCTTTACCATTCCGACAACCGTCTTATAACCGCACATATATTTACCGGCACCCTCGGAAACACCGAGAATAACGGGAGACTTAAGCTCCTCGGCAGTCTGTAGTATAGCCTTTGTCCATTCAAGATTGTTGATGTTAAACTGACCTACGGCGTATTTACCCGCCTTTGCCTTTGTGAGCATATCCTTTGCAGATACTAACATTGAAATTCCTCCATTGTTAAAAAATTATCTAACCTTATTTTATACCATTATTAGCATAAAATCAAGTGTTTATTTAACCGAAGTGAATTTTATTTGCCGGGATCTTCGTTTACTGCCTCAGGCGGTGTTTCAAGCAGGCGGGGGTTGCGCAGATACTGTCTTATTCTTCTGAATGCCAGCGCGAAATAGCTGCCCGAGCAAATGCGCTCGTCCATAACCACGCCTAAAGGTATACAGCGGTCGAACACAATCTCTCCGCCGTGGCGGCGAGGCACCTCACGCAGATTTCCCATTGTGATAAAAACGCTTGTAGTACCGAATTCATAGCAATGGTGGTAAATATGATTTGTTCTGATTGAGGCAAGATTCGATATGCATAGACTGTTGTGGAACGGCGACATATCAATAACTTTTTTTGGTAGCAATCCGTGCTTATCCATAAATCTAAACAGCCCAACTCCAAAACGCAGAAGACCCGGTAGACTGAGAAGAAATTTGATCATCTTCTCGGTGCCGTTTTTTTCAGGAACCTCTCGGTTATCGGTTACATATTCGTTTATTTTATTGCTCACGTCGAAAATGGTATCGGTCATATTAAAATACATTTTAGACATAGTTCCGTTGTCAAACTCACCGGATTTAAGCACCACCATTGCGACCGAAAATTCATTTCGCGCATAGGGCTTGCAGTTGACAATAAATCTGTTGAGCAGGGGGAACTCCGCCGCGGTACGCAGATAAGCCGCGATTATTACCGCCATATGGCTTAAATTAACCCCCTCCTTGCGTTTTTCGTTAAGATAATTCTGAATGGGGTCATAGGGAATGTCAAGTGTGACCATATTCATAGCGTCAACACGTTTGTTCATTACGTGAGCCGCCACGGTACACATAGGGTCGATGATTCTAAGCCTTTTTCCGTCAGCTCTCATTGCAAATCTCCGTTCCGCCGCCGTATGTAAAGGTATCGCTGTTGTCCCCGAGGCGGCACAGGGAAAAATAAATATACCAATGCAATAATACTATATATCGGGAGAAAATGCAACACTTTTTTAACAGACTGTGAACAATTTTTTATTTAATTATTAATCAATATCCGTTATCTAATGTCTAATCTTGTCAGGCAAAATATATGCAAACGGGTAAGCCGCCGCGCAGACGGCGAGCGCCGCCCATATATCGATAATTGAATGCTGCTTTAAAAAGACGGTGGAAAGGCAAATAAGCACAGTAGCCGAAATGAATCCCAACTGCCACCAAAAGGTCCTGAAGCGCCTGCAATGCCAGCTTGTAAAAAGCACGGCAAAGGAGCCTATGACGTGAAGCGAGGGGCAGACATTGGTGTTGGTATCGAAATCGTAAAGACCCTTTACTATCATCACAAAAATATTATCACGCGCAAATTCGGCGGGGCGCAGTTCCTGCTTGGTAGGATATAGTATATATATCACCGACGTCACAGTATAAGTTATTATTATAAAATACATCAGCTTTTTGAAGGCAGGAATGTCAAAAAAACCGGTGTAAACGTGAATCCCGATAAGAAAGACAAACCAGAAATAATAGGCGGGAACAAAATATTCGCAAAATGGTATTTTAGCGTCAAGCGCCGATTCGACAGGGTTATATGAAAGAGTAAGCCCCCGCTCTAAAATTAGAAACGTAAGCCCGTAAATCGGCCAGTAAAGCAGTAAAAGCAGGTGGCGAAATTCGGGAGAGGTTATGTTCGAGGGTCTCAATTTTCTATAATCTACCATATATTAAGTCTACGTCCTTGATAATATATTCGCTGATGCTCTGCACGGCACAGCCGCCGAACTCGGCTTCCAAAGCCGACGACATTTTTTTGAGCTTTTCTTCGCTTTCAAGTAAATCGCACACCGCATCGCAAAGTCCTAACACCGAATCGCGCATATCGGCAAATCCGTTTTTAAGGAAAAATTCAATATTTCTGGTTTCACAGCCCGGTACTGCGTCGATAAAGAGCATGGGCAGAGCCTTAACCGCCGCCTCGGTTGTGCTCAGTCCCCCCGGCTTTGTAAGAATTAAGTCAGCCGCGTCCATATAAAGCGGCATACGGCTTGTAAAGCCCAGCACGCGCATATTATCGGGCAGGGGATATTTGGTAAGGGATTTATAAAGTCTTCGGTTGTTGCCGCAAATTACAACAAGCAATGAATCAGACGGAATCTGCTGAGGCAGATACTCCGCAAGCGTTTTAATAGGACCGCAGCCCATACTGCCGCACATTAAAAGCACAACCTTTTTATTCCTCGGGAGAGAAAGGAGGTCTTTAGCCTCTTTTGGGTCGGTCTTTTTGTAAAAATCCGTTCTGACGGGAATACCGCTCGGTACAAGCTTAGCTTCGGGTATTCCGTTTTCGCAGAATTCCTCTGTCAGCTTTTTATGGGGAATAAAATACGCGTCAAGCGCGGTTTGGTTGACCCCGGGAGAGCAGGTGTAATCTGTGGCGACAAAATACGACTTAACAGAGTATCTGCGGCGCTTTTTAAGCTCGGTTATCATCATTGCCGAAAAAACGTGGGTGCAGATAACTGCGTCGTATTTGTTTTCGCTCAAATACTCATAAAGAGAATCACAGCCCTTAATCACAAGGTCGTAAATAAGGGATTCGTCCCCCTTTTTTGGCGGGTGATTTTCCTCAAAACGGTAGCTTACACCGAAGAGCTTTGGCATTTTACGGTATATAAAAACGTGTCCCTTGCTTATAATTTTCGATTTTTCAGGCGACCAGAAAGCCAGCGCGTCTCTGATTTCACAGGATATATTTTGGGCTTCAAAGCATCCCTTAAGTGCCTTTGCGGCGGAATTATGACCTTCGCCCGTATTACAGGACAGTATCAGCAAGCGCAAATTTTTCCCTCTCCTCACGTTTAAAAAGTTTGTTTCTAAGCTTAATAAGGTGCGGTCTGTTATACCGCTGAATCATCATAAAAGGAATATTGAAGACTACAAAAACGAGCGACAGTATTACTCCGACATAATCCTTCCAAATAAGATAAATTCCGATAGAAAAAAAGCAGAGCCAATGGTGTACGCACTCCGCCACACAGGTCTCCTTTATGAGCGCGTCGATATTATTGCTTGTGGCGTTATATGTCACTCTTTTAGGCAGCATATCACGCATAATTCTACTCATATCGGGAAGTTTGGTTTTCCATTTTTTTATGCACAGTCGATTGTAGAATTTTCCGTCCCTTTCCCATTTAAAGGCGCGGTAGGGAAATTTATATTCGCTGAAAAGGCCGCGCGGCAGGGATTCGCCGACATAATGAGCAAGTATGCCTATAACAGCCACATAAACAATGCTCATCAGCAGTTTCATTCAATCACCCAATCGTAAGAAGTCAAATCACAAATATAATAACACAAAATTCTAAAGGTATCAACTAAAAAATATACGTATTTTAAAAATAAGACTTATATACTTGAAAGTTTATTAAAAAAAAGGTATAATATGTATTGTTTAGGCTTTTTTCTCCATAATAACTACGGAGGGAAAGCAATGAAAAACAACAACAGTGATAATAACGCAAAAAACGGAGCGGACGCCCGCTCTTCACAGCTTGAGGAAATAAAGGAGTTAGGCTCGGTTTCCTCTGACGGAAAGCATAAAATATACTGTCTTACCGTTATAGGCGAAATCGAGGGGCATAATGTTCTGCCCGAGCAGACCAAAACCACAAAGTACGAGCATATAATTCCCCAGCTTGTAGCGGTTGAGGAAAGCAGAGAGATTGAGGGTCTGCTTGTAGTGCTTAACACCGTCGGCGGCGACGTTGAGGCGGGGCTTGCGATAGCAGAGCTTATTTCGGGTATGAAAAAGCCCACGGTTTCCTTTGTTTTAGGCGGCGGTCATTCAATAGGCGTGCCGCTAGCGGTTTCGGCTAAACGCTCTTATATAGCACCGTCCGCCACAATGACGGTGCACCCCGTCAGAACCACGGGGCTTGTTATAGGCGTTCCGCAGATGATGAATCATTTTGCGCGTATGCAGTTAAGGATAACCGACTTTGTCGCAAGAAACTCTAAAATTACCCCCGAACGCTTTACCGAGCTTATGATGAACACGGGCGAAATGGTGACCGACGTCGGCTCTGTGCTTACGGGCGGTCAGGCGGTAAGCGAGGGGCTTATTGACGAAATAGGAACCCTCGGTAATGTTATAGACGGCCTTTATGGGCTTATTGAAAATCAGTAAGGTCGGGAAACCGACCCATATACATATTAAGGAGAATTAACAGTATGGCAGCGTCTAAAAAGAAAGGAAGCAAACCGCGCGGGAGTGCGACCGCGACTAAAATTCAGAATAGGGAAAAACGGCAGGAAACGGCGGGAAAGAGACAGCTAATGTCGGTTATCTGGTTTGCCGTGGCGGTTTTCTTCCTGTGCGTTGTGTTTATAAAGGGGCAGAACGTCTGGCTTGCGATACATAACGCAATATTCGGAATTTTCGGCGTGACGGCATATTTTTATCCCTTTTTACTGGGATTTGTCGCGGTGCTTTTCGCAATGGATAAGGTGGGCGGCTCTATAAACGCTAAAATAATTGAGTCGGGCGTTTTGGTGGTGCTTATCGGCGCGGCGGTGGATATATTCGTAAAGCATAACGACGCGCTTACCTTTTGGCATCACCTTGTAAACGCCTATAATTCGGGGACAAGCCTTAAAAGCGGCGGCTTTTTGGGCGCGCTTATAGGTCAGCCGTTATATATCGCTTTCGGAAAAACCGGAGCGGCGATAACGGTTATTCTGCTGATTTTTGTTTTTGTTATGATTATTACGGGCACAACCTTAATTTCTCTTTTTAAAACAATGGCAAGACCCGTTAAGTCTATTTCCGAGCAGGCGGAGACTGCATATCAGAACCGACTTGACCGCGAGGCGGAGGAAAAGAGCGATAAGCAGTTAAAGGTGTTAAAGGGCTTCAATGTGGATATTCCCGTGGACGATATTCCCGAAAAGCGCAATATAAAAAAGGAGTCGCTTGACGAAAAGCAACGCAAGGTCGTTTCGGCTTATTATGATACCGATACATATAACGAACCCGCCGATGGTGAGAAAAAACCGCATAGGGAGCAGAGCGAGGAGTCCGCGCAGGAGCGTAGAGACATTGACACCGCTTTAAAGGCGGCTAAGGCGGAGGCTATGGACGATAAAACGCCAGCAACCGAGCCTGAAAAAATAGACTTTAAGGCTGAAACCGATAAATTCACCCAAAACCTCGAAAAGGAGAGCGGAGAAGCGGAGGAAAGCTATAAATTCCCGCCGCTTACCCTCTTAAAAGAGGCAAAGGCGCAGAACGCCGCCGCCCTTTCAACCGAGCTTGACAACACGGCGACCCGTTTGGTGGATACCCTTAAAAGCTTCGGGGTGGAGACAAGGATTGTCGATATAAGCCGCGGTCCTACAGTTACCCGCTATGAGCTTCAGCCCAGCGCGGGGGTTAAGATAAGCAAGATAACAAACCTCGCGGACGATATTGCCCTTAACCTTGCGACCGCGGGAGTTCGTATAGAAGCCCCGATACCTAACAAGGCGGCGGTCGGAATAGAGGTTCCGAATAAGGCAAGCTCGGTAGTCGGCGTTCGCGGAATATTGGAATCGCCTGTTTTCACCTCGGCAAAAAGCAAGCTTACCGTGGCTTTAGGGCGTGATATAGGCGGCAACGCCGTTGTCACCGATATTGCAAAAATGCCTCACGGTCTTATCGCGGGCGCTACGGGCTCTGGTAAATCGGTATGCATAAACTCAATAATAATCAGTATTCTTTATAAGGCAAAGCCCGACGAGGTAAAGCTTTTAATGATTGACCCGAAGGTTGTCGAGCTTGGAATTTACAACGGTATTCCGCACCTGCTTGTGCCCGTTGTCACCGACCCGAGAAAGGCGTCGGGGGCGCTTGGCTGGGCGGTAAGCGAGATGGAAAAGCGCTACAAAATGTTTGCCGACCGCGGCGTGCGCGATCTTGCGGGCTATAACCGCTTTGTCGAGCAGTTAGGCGACCCCGAGGTGCTTAAAATGCCGCACATAGTCATAATCATAGACGAGCTTGCTGACCTTATGATGACCGCGCCCAATGAGGTTGAGGACTCAATCAACCGCATTGCGGCAAAGGCGCGCGCGGCGGGTATGCACCTTATAATCGCCACACAGCGCCCCTCTGTCGATGTTGTGACGGGCGTTATCAAGGCGAATATACCCACAAGAATAGCCTTTGCGGTATCCTCGCAGATAGACAGCCGCACCATTCTCGACTCCGCAGGAGCGGAAAAGCTGTTAGGCCGCGGCGATATGCTTTTCAGCCCCGTAGGCTCAAGCAAGCCAAACCGTATTCAGGGGTGCTTTGTAAGCGACGAGGAGGTTGAGGCGGTGGTCGAGTACATAAAGGGCGACCACTCCGCCGACTATGACGACGACGTTATGGTGGAAATCGAGCGCCAGGCGGCGGTCGAGAAAAAGCAGAAGACAGGGCTTAAGGAGGACGGTCCCGACGAAGATCCTATGCTTAACGATGCAATTAAGGTGGTTGTCGAAAACGGTCAGGCGTCAACCTCGCTTTTACAGCGCAAGCTGAAATTAGGCTACGCCAGAGCCGCCAGAATTGTGGACGAAATGGAACAGCGCGGGGTAGTAGGACCGTACGAGGGTTCAAAGCCACGCAGGGTGCTTATTACAAAGGATCAGCTTATGGAGCGTGAGGCGGCGGGATTTAATGCGGCAGATGAAGAAAATTGAACGTGCTAAATACATAACGGCGGCTGCTCTGCTTGCCGCCGCGGTTTTCATCACCGCCTTTTCGCGCGGGGTTTTCGGAGAACAGTTACAACAGGTCTTTAATCCTGCCGCGTCATTTGACACATCGGTTGATTTTGTTAAAATTACCGACGTCGGTCAGGCAGACAGTATTCTGATTTACTCGGGCGGTTATTCCGCGGTTATAGACGCGGGAACAGAAAACAGCGTACCGAATATATTAAATGACCTTGATTCGGCGCGGATAAATGAAATCGACGCGCTGATAGTTACGCATCTTCACACCGACCACGCGGGAGGACTGCCCGAGCTTTCTAAGCGGCGGAAAATAGACAATCTGATAATTCCCGAGCTATATAATTCCGCAGAGGCGGCAGGTCTTGTCAAAGCCGCAAAACGAACCGTGACAGAAAAGGGCGGTAAAGCCTATACTGCGGTTCAGGGAATGAACTTTAAAATCGGAGAATTTACGGTTACCGTGCTTGCATATTACGGAGATACAAGTAACGAGAATAATAAATCCGTTATAATTATGGCGGAAATTGACGGAATAAGGTTTCTCTTTACGGGCGACGCAGAGTCTAAGACGGAAAAAGCCCTGCTTGACGAGGGGCTTAATATTGACTGCGACGTTTTAAAGGTCGGCCACCACGGCAGCGATTCTTCAAGCTCTCAGATATTTCTAAAGGCTGCTACACCTAAGTATGCCGCAATATCAGTCGGTCAAAACAATATATATTCCCATCCGAGCAAATCGGTCGTTACATCGCTTGAAAATTGCGGCGCGCAAATTTTGAGAACGGATACCGACGGGGACATAACATTTTATGTTGAAAACGGAAACATCAGAGCTGAGACCGAAAGGTGATAACAAATTTCCGTGTTCTGTTTGAACCTATAAAAAATCGGGCGCTATTCTTCAAGAAAGCGCTCGATTGTTTGGTTAAATTCCACGCTGTTGGTCTGCGCCGCGGAGTGGTTTCCGTTTGTAAAGCAAAGGAATGAGCCGTCGATTAACTCGGCATATATTCAGTAGTTGTTTTGCTTCAAATGTCGTTTAATTGCCTCAAAGCTTTCGTCGCTGATATCGTGCTCAATTTTGCAGGCGTCGGCTGTAGCGGCGGTTTCGCTTACGCCTAACATTTTAAGCGCCTCTGCCAAAACATTGTGCCGCTCGTAAATTTTTTCGGCGATTTTTTTGCCGCTTTCAGTAAGGGTTATATATCCGCTGCCGTCCACGGTTATATAGCCGTCCGTCCTTAAAAGCCCCATGGCGCGGCTTACGCTCGGCTTTGAATAATCCATATATTCGCTTATATCAATAGAACGCACGGCTCCGTTTTTGATGTTTAGTATTAAAATTGTTTCGAGGTACATTTCTCCCGATTCTTTAAGATGCATATGCCCATCTCCTTTATTAACATATTAACACATTTTTATCTGTTTAACAAGTGCATAACAATAAAACCCGATTTGTCATAAATTAGTCCGACAGGGCATATGCTTTACCAAAAGACAGTTAAATGTATGGAGGAAGCAGTATGACAAACGTGAATATTTACAAGGATATTGCCGCCAGAACGGGCGGAGATATCTATATCGGCGTGGTAGGTCCTGTAAGAACGGGTAAATCGACCTTTATAAAGCAGTTTATGGATAAGCTTGTACTTCCTAACATAGAGGGCGACTACCAAAAAGAGAGGGCGAACGACGAGTTGCCGCAATCCTCCTCGGGAAGAACAATAATGACCACAGAGCCTAAATTTATACCCGAAAAGGGAATTGAGATTAAGGTTGACAACTCCGCGGCGATGAACGTGCGGCTTATCGACTGCGTGGGATATATTGTTCCGAGTGCCCTAGGCTACATAGAGGGCGACCAGCCGCGAATGGTTATGACCCCGTGGTTTGACGAGCCGATACCCTTTAATATGGCGGCGGAAATAGGCACCCGCAAGGTTATAAACGAACATTCGACAATCGGGCTTGTGATCACCACCGACGGCAGTATAAGCGATATTCCGCGGGAGGAATACGAGGAAGCCGAGGAGCGGGTAATCGACGAGCTTAAGGCGATAAACAAGCCGTTTATAGTGCTTCTTAACTGTATGTACCCCGACTCCGCCGAGGCGGCTGATACTGCCGTACGGCTCAGTGAAAAGTACGGCGTCCCCGTAGAGCCTGTAAACTGCCTTGAGCTTAACGAAGAGGATATAAAGCAGATTTTATCCCGCATACTATTTGAGTTCCCGATAAAGGAAATATGCATTAACTTCCCGCGCTGGATTAATTCTTTGCCGCTTGACCATTGGCTGAGAGCCGACCTTACCGACACAATTAAGGAGTCGGCAGGAGGTATACGCCACATTAGGGATATAAGCCGCTTTGAAACCGCCTTTCGGGACAGCCAGAATGTAGACGGTGCGGTTGTTGAGGGTATTGACCTCGGCAGCGGCAGCGCGTCGGTTATGATAAACATTAAAAACTCCCTTTTCTACAAGGTGCTTGCAGAGACGACCGGGCTTGTTATAAACGACGAGCAGGAGCTAATGGACAGCATAAGGGAACTTGCCGCTATGCAAAAGGATTATAAAAAGGTCAAGGGCGCGCTCGACGAGGTAGAGGCAACGGGCTACGGCATAATAATGCCCGAAATTGAGGACTTAAAGCTCGAAGAGCCCGAAATTATGAAGCAGGGCGGGCGCTACGGCGTAAGACTACGCGCGTCAGCCCCGTCAATACACCTTATGAAGGCGAATATCACCACCGAGGTAAGCCCGATTGTAGGAAGCGAAAAGCAGTCGGAGGACCTTGTTATGTACTTGCTTAGCGAGTTTGAGGAAAACCCCGTTAAAATCTGGGATTCCAATATTTTCGGCAAATCGCTCCACGAGCTTGTAAACGAGGGACTGCACACAAAGCTTTCCCGTATGCCTCATGATGCGCGTATGCGTATTCAGGAGACTATAGAGCGGGTTATCAACGAGGGCTGTAACGGGTTGGTTTGCATTATTTTGTAAAATCATTTTTTATCCTTAACATTTGAAAGCGGGTTGGCGTCTACAGCCCGCTTTATTTGCGCGTCCGAAACATGGGTGTAAATCTGGGTTGTGCCGAGGTTTGCGTGACCTAAAATGTCTTTAAGCACCCTTATATCCACATTTCCGTGCTGGTACATAAGGGTTGCGGCGGTGTGGCGGAGCTTGTGGGTCGAAAAGCCCATACCGCCAAGCCCCGCCTTGCTTAGATAGGTTTTGACTATGTGCTGTACGGTTTTGGGGCTTATCCGTCTGTGATTTCGGCTGATAAAAAGGGCGTTGCGGTCGGTCGCGACTATCCCCTCGTTTGGTCTTACCGCAAGGTACGCCTTAACAGCCGACAGGCAGGAATCGTTAAGATAAACCGCCCGTTCCTTGTTGCCCTTACCGGTCACGGTCATAATCCCGTCGCTTGATATATCCGAAAGATTAAGCCCGCAAAGCTCGGAAAGGCGGAGTCCGCAGTTTAAAAATAGGGTTAAAATACAGTAATCCCGCCGCTCGTTCGCCCCGTCCACCGAGTTTAAAAGCTCTAAGGAGTTTTCAAGGGTTAAATGCTTAGGCAACGACTGCTTTACCTTGGGGGATTCGAGCAGCTCGGCAGGGTTAGTGGGTATTTGGTGGGTCTGCACCGACATATATTTAAAGAAAATTCTAAGGGTGGAGGTTTTGCGCGCCCTTGTGGCGGTGTTGTTTTTTAGCTCGTCCTTGCAGTAGACCATAAAGGCGTATAGGTCGGAGATTGTGACCGAGCGCACAAGCTCTATGTCGGCGGCGTTAATATCAATTTTGCTAAATTCAGTATCCTTAGGCGCCTTGCCCCGCACAAGTAGCAAATATCTAAAAAATGTGCGCAAATCGATATAGTACCCCTCGACCGAGCGGGAGGACTTACCCTTAATTGTTTCGTTGTAGGTTAAAAAGTCTCGCAAAAACGCGGGACAGCTGTTTAGAATTTCAAGCTTCATAATTAAGCTCCGTACAATATGTATTATACAATTATAATACCACCAAATAAAACTTTTTTCAATCTTAAAGAAATCTTAATAATTAAAACACTTTTATCTTAAAGATTTTCTTGCTATAATATGGGTGAGGTGGGAGAGATGTATAACATTTTGGTTTGCGATGATGAAAGGGATATTGTTTCGGCGCTTAAGATTTATCTTGAAGCCGAGGGGTATTGCATTTACACCGCCTACAACGGAAACGAGGCGGTAAGGTCGGTTGAGGATAACGACATTCACCTTGTGCTTATGGATATAATGATGCCCGAGTGCGACGGCGTCTCCGCTATGGTTAAATTGCGGGAGATTTCAAACATCCCCGTGATACTGCTTACGGCGAAAAGCGAGGACACCGACAAGATTTTAGGGCTTAATGTGGGGGCGGACGATTATGTTACAAAGCCCTTTAACCCCGTAGAGGTGATAGCAAGGGTAAAATCCCAGCTAAGGCGGTATATGCAGTTAGGCGGCGGGCATAAGGCTGAGCCTGAAAGCGGGTTTACTATCGGGAATATAGAGCTTAACGATAAATCAAAGCAGGTATTTGTGGACGGCGAGGAGGTTTCCCTTACCCCCACCGAGTTTGAAATACTAAAGCTTTTAATGAAAAACGCGGGGCAGGTGCTCTCTCCTAAAGAAATTTACAAAAAGGTCTGGGGCGGCGAGGCTCTTGGAGCCGAAAGCACCGTGGCGGTACATATAAGGCATTTAAGGGAGAAAATCGAGATAAATCCCGCCGAGCCCCGTTATTTAAAGGTCGTGTGGACGCACGGCTACAAAATGGAAAAGGGGGATAAAAAATGAAGAAATTAACCGAAAATTTAGGGGCAAAAATCACCGCGATATTTTTTTCCTTTATCGCCTTTGCGGCGGTGCTTGCGTCGGTGATAACTATTATATTTTTGCTCGATAATGATTGCTATACCAAAACACGGGACGAAGTAAAAACCGATATAATGGAAAACCGCATAGGAAACGGTCATATTTATAACATTTTAGAGATCTACCAAAACGGAGAAAGCGTAGAAAATTACTGCAACGATCAGCGGATTTATTATACGATTGAGGACTATAGAGACGGCGGAGTATTAGAGGGCAATTACACGGGGCAGAGCTTTATTGTACAAAAACGCCGGCTTAATTTGACGACCTATGAAGACAGAGCATATGAGGACGAAAACGGCGATATGCAATGGACCTCTATTGAAAGGTCTCCTATAAGTATAACCGTTTATATTCCGAGGGAGGCGCTTTCGGGCAACGGTCAGCTATTGCTGAATGTTGTCGATACGGCTTATACACTCCGCTACGCGGTGATTTGGATATTAGGCGTATCCGCACTTGTGCTTGTTGTTTTACTTTGCTGCCTTTACGCCGCGGCAGGGCACAGAAAAGGCGGAGTTATAGCCCTTAACCACCTTGACCGAGTACCCTTCGATTTGCTTACGGCGGCGGTAATAGCTATAGCGTTGCTTAGTGCGAGTTTAATAGATGCGGTGGTATACAGTGGCGACCTTTTCTCAATAGTTATATTAGCGGTTGTATTAAGCGCGGATTATTTTGTCGCCCTTGGCTATACCTTAAGCTTTGCGACACGGCTTAAAACCCGAACACTTCTTAAAAATAATATTATATATAAGCTTTGGTCTGTTGCGGCAAAGGGCATTAAAAAGCTTTTCGGTTGGGTTAGATACTTATTTAAAAATATTCCCACGGTCGTTAAAACCGCGATAATAACCTCGGCGGTGGGGCTGTTCCAGTTTATTATAATTGCAATTTTCACTTATTACCCTGTGACAAGAACATTTTTACTGCTTTTGTTTACGGTGCTTGATATAGCGGTTATAATATCGCTGTCGATTCTGCTTAAAAGGATCAAGGAGGGCGGCGAAAAAATAGCCGCAGGCGACCTTAAACATAAGATAGACACAAAATATATGTACGGCGATTTTAAGGACTTTGCAAACAGCCTTAACAATATAAATGAGGGCTTGTCGGTTGCAATCAATGAGAAAATGAAAAGCGAGCGGTTTAAAACCGAGCTTATCACCAATGTTTCCCACGATATTAAAACCCCGCTTACCTCTATAATAAACTATGTTGACCTTATAAAAAAGGAAGAGCCTGAAAACGGGAATATCAGGGAATATATCGATGTTTTGGATAGGCAGTCCTCACGGCTTAAAAAGCTCATTGAGGATTTGATGGAGGCTTCAAAGGCTTCAACCGGCAACCTTGCGGTAAATCTTTCGGTCTGCGAGGCGGGTGTGCTTTTGTCCCAAACCGTAGGGGAGTTTGACGAGCGGTTAAAGGCGGCGGGGCTTACTCCTGTGGTTAGTATTCCAGAAACGCCGGTTAAAATTATGGCGGACGGCAGACATCTCTGGCGGGTGTTCGATAACCTGATGAACAATATCTGCAAGTATTCGCAGGTCGGCACAAGGGTGTACCTTAATGTTTCGGAAAGGGACGGCAAGGCGCAGATAACCTTTAGAAATATCTCAAAATACGAGCTTAACATTACGGGCGAGGAGCTTACCGAGCGGTTTGTAAGGGGCGACAAATCCCGCAATACCGAGGGCAGCGGTTTAGGGCTTTCAATAGCAAAAAGCCTTACCGAGCTTCAAAACGGCAGTCTTAAAATCGATATTGACGGCGATTTATTTAAGGTCACACTTGCGTTTGATACTGTTAAAGAGGAAGTAAAAAATGGTTGAGGAAAATTACAGGAGCAGTCTTGCAAAATTAGAGCGCAGACGGCGCAGAAAAAGAAAGCTTATTTTAAAACGCATAGTCTGTTTTTTATTGCTTTTAAGTCTGGCGGCGGGAGCGGTTTTCGGCGGGGTAAAGATATATAAGACGGTCAAGGGCGGGGGTAACACCTCCGCCAAGTTAGAAAAAATTAAGGCAATCGAAATTCCCGACTGGATAGACGAGCAGCTTATCCACCTGCATACCACCGCGAGAACGGGTACGGAGCTTGACGGGGTTAAAAATATTGTGATTCACTATGTCGGCAATCCGAATACCACGGCGCAGAACAACCGAGACTATTTTGACAAGGACTCGACCGAGGTAAGCTCCCACTTTTTAGTGGGGCTTGAGGGAGAGATTATTCAGTGCGTACCTCTTTGGGAAAAATCGGCGGCGAGCAACTGGCGCAACAGCGATACAATTTCGGTTGAGGTCTGCCACCCCGACGATACGGGAAAGTTTAACGATACCACTTATGATTCGGTAATTAAGCTTACTTCTTGGCTTTTAAAGGAATTGGGACTTGACGAATCGGCTGTTATAAGGTATTATGATATTGCAGAGAAATTGTGTCCGCTTTACTATGTCGAACACGAGGACGCCTGGAATCAAATGAAAAAGGATATCGGTACAAAATTAGATGACTACTCAAAATGAAGAAAGACATCTTACAACAAAGCAGAAAAAAATAATAAGCGTAATAGTATTGGTTTTGTTTTTGGGCTTTTCCGCGCTTGTCGCTTGGTTTATAGGCAAGCCGATGATAAGCCTTGTTTCGGAGCCTGAAAAGTTCAGAGGCTGGGTTGAGTCCCGCGGTAACTGGGGAAGATTCATATTTATAGGAATGATGATGTTTCAGGTATTAATAGCCTTAGTCCCCGGCGAGCCGCTTGAAATCGGGGCGGGCTATGCCTTCGGCGCGGTGGAGGGTACAATACTCTGCGTTATCGGCGTGACCCTCGGCAGTCTTTTGGTCTTCGGGCTTGTAAGGCGGTTCGGTATGCGCTTGGTAGAGGTGTTTTTTGACACGGGCAGGATTAAACAGCTTAAATTTCTGCAAAACGAAAAACGGCTTGACCTTATTACCTTTCTTGTATTTTTTCTGCCCGGTACTCCCAAGGATTTATTGACCTATTTTGTCGGTGTGACCGATATTAAGCTGTCAAAGTTTATACTTATAGTTTCGGTTGCGCGTCTGCCGTCAATAATAACTTCAACCGTCGGCGGGAGCGCGCTCGGAATTGGGAGGTATGAGCTTGCAGTTATTGTTTTCGGTGCGACTGTAATTATCAGTCTCTTAGGGCTTTTTATATACAATAGAATTTGTAAATTAAGGGCAAAGAAGAATAATAGTTAAAATATTGTAACCTATATTGACAAACGGTATGGGGCGTGGTATCATATATCTGTACCATTTGAATTAGTACAGTTAGCATAATTAGTACAGCATTTAGGAGGCAGTTATGTTAGAAACAAAAGAACTTGTAAAAATTTATAAACCCAAAAAGGGCGTGCCGGTTACGGCGCTTGATAAGGTTTCCTTAAAATTCCCCGATAAGGGAATGGTTTTCCTGCTCGGCAAATCGGGCAGCGGTAAGTCCACCCTTTTGAATGTGTTGGGCGGGCTTGACAGCTACGACGGCGGCGAAATAGTAATAAAGGGCGTTTCCTCAAAGAACTTTAAGCAGCAGCATTTCGATTCCTACAGGAACACCTATGTCGGCTTTATTTTTCAGGAATACAATGTGCTTGACGAGTTTTCGGTGGGGGCAAATATCGCCCTTGCAATAGAGCTTCAAAACCGCAAGGCAAGCGACAGGGAAATAAACGACATTTTAAAGCAGGTGGACTTAGAGGGCTTTGGAAACCGCAAGCCTAATGAGTTATCGGGCGGACAAAAGCAGAGGGTGGCGATTGCCAGAGCGCTTGTTAAAAAGCCCGAAATAATCATGGCGGACGAGCCGACGGGCGCGCTGGATTCGGTAACGGGACGTCAGGTTTTCGATACCCTTAAAAAGCTTTCCGAAACAAAGCTTGTAATTGTCGTTTCCCACGACCGCGAGTTTGCAGAACAGTATGCCGACCGTATTATTGAGCTTTCGGACGGACGGGTTATAAGCGATGTCGAGCTTGATACCGCGCCTGTCACCGAAAAAGAAGCGGCGGCGCTCGATTTCCACGATAATATTGTAGAAGTCCCCTGCGGATATCATTTAACCGAAGAAGACAGGGAGGCTATAAACGCCTATATTGAAAAGCTTAAAGAGGGCTCGCTTGAAATTACGGTTTCAAGGAAAAATGAGGCTTCAAAGAGGTTTGTTAAGACCGATACTTCTAAAATAAAAAGCGAGGACGGTTCGCAATTTAAGCTTATAAAATCAAAGCTGCCCCTTAAAAACGCCTTTAAAATAGGCGCGAGCGGGCTTAAGCACAAGAAGATAAGACTTGTGTTTACGATTCTGCTTTCCTGCGCTGCCTTCGGACTTTTCGGACTGTCCGACACCTTCGGTGCGTACAATCACGTCAAGACCTGCACAAATTCCCTTGTTGACAGCGGGGTTAAATACCTTTCGGTCGCAAAGGCCAAAAAGATACCCAGCGGATCGGATTATTATTGGCGGGACTACGGCTACGGAATTTCAGAAAAGAATTTAGAAGAGGTTTCAGGCGGATCGGGGGTTAAGATGCACGGAGTGTTTTCCCCCGCAAACGCGAACCTTAGCTTTGATACACAGATAAACCCCGATATTAAGCTTACCGAGACCGATTACAATATCTATTCCCGCGCCTTCGGCGGCTTTGCCGAGATAAACGATTCGGTTATCAAGGATATGGGCTTTAAGCTTTTGGCGGGTACTCTGCCCGACGGCACAAAGGACGAGATAGCCGTAAGCGAATATGTTTTTGAAATATTCAAGAAAGCCCAGTACTTTGACGGCACTACCTACAACAAGGCTAAGGACGGCACGCAGACACCGGTTTACCAAAAAATAAACAGCTATAACGACCTTATCGGCAAAACGATAAGCCTTAATAATGTAAAGTACACCGTTACAGCAATAATCGACACGGGCTTTGATATAGACCGTTACTCCTTGCTTACCGAGAAAAAGGACCATCAGACCAAGGCGGAAAAAATGGTGGATTATGTCCTTTACAACGAGTTCAGCTCCTCCTCGGCTTACAGCTACGCGGGTGTAATAATGGTGGGTAAGGAAAAAATGGAAAAGCTTATTTCCGAGCGCCCGCCGATGACCACGATAACAGAGGGGTATATCAGCTTTTACAGCAACGCGGGTAAGGAAAACGAGGATTACGGCGTTGACTCAAACTATATGGCAAGCCTCCAAGATATAAAGGGCGAAAAGATAATCTGGATTGACGGAGAGAAAAAGACACTCGGCGAAAAGGAAATAATCGCGACTATGGACGCGATACATTTCTATAACGATAATTCGGATATAGAGGATTACGCAAAGCACCTTAAAAACAAAAACACCCTTTCCGCGTGGGAGTCAAACTTTGGCGACGGAACAAACACCGACGGCTGGAAGTTAGTCGGCATAATCGACAACACCTCGGAGGGAAATAAATCAAAGCTTAACTCTACTGTTGTAACAAGCGATTCGGTATTTAAAAAGTATACCGACGGCTCGGACAATATCTACAGCTTCGCGGTCGGCGCTATGCCCGCCGAAAAGGAGGAGGTACGCTCGGCGGTCGCATATTGCTACCGCGAGGACTCAAACGTTCGGTATCAGATTCAAAACTCGGTTACCTTTGAGCTTGATTCGGTAAATGATATGCTTAAAATCCTTTCTAAATATTTCTTCTGGATAGGAATAGGCTTTGCGGCTTTCGCGGCTTTGATGCTTGCGAACTTCATAGGCACGAGTATTTCCTACAAAAAGCAGGAAATAGGTATTCTCCGCGCGATAGGCTCCCGCAGTAACGATGTTTTCAGAATTTTCTTCGCCGAAAGCTTTGTTATCGCGATGATAAACTTTGTACTGTCGAGCATTGGCGTTTTTGCCGCGACGGTGATATTTAATCAGCTTATGAGAACGCAGGTCGGAATACTCATAACTATTTTAAGCTTTGGTCCGCGCCAGCTGTTGCTTCTTTTGGCGGTCAGCCTGTTTGTCGCATTTATCGCAAGCTTCCTGCCCGTAAAGCGTATCGCCTCCAAGCGCCCGATTGACGCTATAAGGAACAGATAACCTGCTTCTAAATGGTGCTAAAATGAAAAATATACTTGAGATGCTGGAACGCTCGGCGGAGCGTTTCCCCGACAAATATATTTTCCGAGACGAAAATACCGATATGACCTATGCCGAGTTTTTAAACACGGCTAAAGACATAGGAACGAAAATTGCAAAACAAGGCGTTATAAATAAGCCGATTGCGGTTATAGCCGAGCGGTCGGTCAGCTGTCTCGCGTCTATGTTCGGGGTGCTTTACAGCGGTAATTTTTACACCGTTATCGATTCCGAAATGCCTCCCGAGCGGGTAAAAGCGATATTCGGCATTCTAAAGCCCGCCGCGGCGGTTGTGACCGAGGGCTGTAATTCATTACTTCAAAAGCTTGAGTATAGCGGCAGGGTGATTAATTACGAAACCGCTAAGAACTGCCCCGCAGACAGCGGCTTACTTAGTAAAATTCGCGAAAAAATGATTGATACCGACCTTGCCTATGCTCTTTTTACTTCGGGCTCAACGGGCGTTCCCAAGGGTGCGGCGGTAAGCCACAGAGCCGTACTTTGCTATGTAAAATGGTATGCGAACACCTTTAAAATTGATGAAAACACCGTTTTCGGCAGTCAGACGCCCTTTTATTTCAGTATGTCGGTGTCGGACGTATTCAGTACTGTTTACGCGGGAGCTGAGCTTAACATAATTCCGAAAATGCTTTTTTCCTTCCCGATGAAGCTTTTGGAATTTTTAAACGAACGCAGGGTTAATACAATTTATTGGGTGCCGTCGGCGCTGTGTATTATTGCAAACTGGAAAGTGCTTGACTACGGCGAGCTTAAATTTATTAAAAAGGTGCTTTTCGCGGGCGAGGTAATGCCTACCCGCCAGCTTAATTACTGGATTGCAAAACTTCCCGGTGCTTTATTTGCCAATCTTTTCGGACCTACCGAAACGACCGATATTTGCACCTACTATATTGTCGACAGAAAATTCGGAGACGGCGAAACCCTGCCTATCGGCAGATCCTGCGACAACTGCGATGTGTTTGTCGTAAAGGAGGACGGAACTGAAGCGAAAACGGGCGAGGAGGGCGAGCTGTACGCGAGAGGCTCGTTTTTAGCGGTGGGGTACTACAACAACCCCGAAAAGACCGCCGCCGCCTTTGTGCAAAACCCGCTTAACACCGCCTACCCCGAAACGGTTTACAAAACAGGCGACCTTGTAAAATATAACGAAAAAGGCGAGCTTATCTACATATCAAGAATCGATTTTCAGATAAAGCATATGGGCTATAGAATAGAACCGGGTGAAATTGAGGCGGCGGCATCCGCTCTGGACGGCGTTACCGCCTGTGCGGCGGTTTACGATAGTGACAAGGATAAAATAATCCTTGTTTATGAGGGGAAAAAGCGCGAAATTACAGAGATTTTGTCGGAATTAAGGGCAAGACTTCCCGAATATATGATGCCGCAGACCGTAAGGCGCATAAAGGCTATGCCCCACAACGCAAACGGCAAAATCGACCGTAAAATACTTCAAAACAACCTTGAGGAGATATAAAAATGGAAAAATTAATTAACATTTTAAACGAAATTAAAGCGGGGGTCGACTGGGAAAACGAGGCCGATTTAATAGATAATCATATCCTTGATTCCCTTAAAATCGTTCAGCTTGTCGGCACGCTTAACGATGAGTTTGATATTGAGATAACCCCTATCAACATTGTGCCCGAAAACTTTAAAACCGTAAACGCGATTTACGAAATGGTAAAACGCTTAGAGGACGAATAAGCCTATGAGCTACACCTCTTATTCATATCTGCTGATATTTTTAGGAACTGTCTTTATTTGCTATACCGCTGTTCCCAAAAAATTTAAGTGGACGGTGCTTTTGCTTACAAGCTATGTTTTTTACTGGATAAACAGTAAAGGGCTTATTGTTTTTCTGCTCCTTTCTACTGTTGCGGTGTATTTCGCGGGAATTTTCTTAAACCGTATAAATGATACCGCCGCCCTTGCTAAAAGGGGACTGGAGAGGGAGGAGAAAAAAGAGGTAAAAGCGCTTGTCAACTGGCAGAAAAGGGCGGTTGTCGCTTTGGCGGTCGGTTTTATTTTTGCGATACTTTTGATACTTAAATACTCTGCCTTTTTCGCGCACACCTTAAATTCTGCGTTTGGCTTTCTGCACCTTAAAGAACTTAAATTTATGCTCCCGCTCGGAATTTCCTACTATACCCTGCAGGCGGCGGGCTACATAATCGACGTTTACCGCGGAAAATACCGCGCGTCGGAAAATTTTGGCAAGGTGGCGCTTTTTCTATGCTTTTTTCCTCAGATTGTCGAGGGGCCTATCGGCCGCTTTGATAAGCTTGCCGACCTGCTTTATGAGGGACACGGTTTCGATTATGACAGATTAGCCAAAGGTGTTCAGCTGATTTTCTGGGGACTCTTTAAAAAAATGGTTATCGCCGACCGCGCGAATATTTTTGTGGTGCAGGTCTTTGACGGCTATAACAACTATTCGGGCAGTATTGTTCTGCTTGGCGGTTTGCTTTACACATTGCAGATTTACGCAGAGTTTTCTGCTTGTATGGATATAGTGACGGGCAGCGCGCAGATATTCGGCGTTCCGCTTGCAAAAAACTTTGAGCGTCCCTTTTTCTCAAAATCGGTGGGCGAGTTCTGGCGGCGCTGGCATATCACCTTGGGCGCGTGGCTCAGGGATTATGTCTTTTATTCGGTCTCGCTCTCAAAGCCCTTTATGAAGCTGAGTAAATTTGCAAAAAAACATTTTAACGAATTTTTAGGCTCGCTTGTCCCCGCCTCGTTTGCTATGTTTTTTACCTGGTTCGGTATAGGTTTCTGGCACGGCGCGGGCTGGAAATACATTGTTTACGGATTTTACTATTACGCGATAATGATGGCGGGAATGTATCTTGAACCGCTCTTTGCAAGGGCTTTTACCGCACTAAAAATTAATCGGGAGTCTGTGCCGCTCAATGCCTTGCGAATAATCAGAACAATCATTATTGTGATAGGCGGAATGATGCTTTTCCGCGCGGATACCGTAGGCGTTTGGGGCGGTATGCTGAAAAGCATATTTACCTCGTTCGGCGCGGGCGGATTTTTTAATACCGCCTTATCCTTAGGAATGGATAAGCAGGATTTTCTTATTATTGCTATCGGCGCTCTTGTTATGCTTATAATCAGTCTTTTACAGGAAAAGGGCATAAAGGTGCGGGAGAGCCTTGCAAGACAGAAGTTACCCGTCCGCTGGAGCGTTTACGCCTGTTTAGTGCTGGCTTGCGTGATTTTCGGCGCGTACGGCGCGGGCTACGACGCGGTTGACTTTATTTACGGACAGTTTTGATTGGAAGTAAGATTCATGAATAAAACAGGATTAAAACAGCTTATTAGGGCGGTCTCATTCATATGCGTGACGGTTATGCTTATTGTCGCCTCGTCATATATGTTAGCGCCAAAGGACAACACCGCCGAGGGCGGCATAACAAACCCCAATGCCAACGGCTTCTTTTCAGAGCCGAAAAATACAATTGATATTGCGGTTATAGGCAATTCCGACGCATACAGCGGCTTTTCGCCGTTAGAGCTTTGGAACAGTTACGGCTACACCTCCTATGTAAGCGCGGAGGGGCGGCAGACCGTGGCCGGGAGCTATTCACAGCTTAAAAAAATTATGAAATGCCATACCTTAAAGCTTGTTATATTGGAAACCGACAGCTTTTTTACCAAATCAAAGCTTGCTGAAAATGCGGCGAAGCTTATCAACGCGTCAATGGGTTTTGCCTTTTCGGTGTTTCAGTATCACGACCGCTGGAAAAGGGTAAAGCCGCGCGAGCTTTTGAAGGCTCCCGACTATACCGCCCACTGCACCGCAAAGGGACAGTGGCTGAGCAACGAGGTCAAGGGTTATACGGGCGGCGAATATATGGTGAAAACCGAAAAAAAGGCGGAAATACCGCTGTCGACAAAAGCTCCGCTTGATATGTTTGTAAATACCTGCCGCGATAACGGCATAGAGCTTTTGTTTTTAGAACTGCCCTCGCAAAGCTCCTGGAATTACAAAAGGCACAACGCGGTCAAGGATTATGCGGACAAAAACAGTATTCCCTTTCTTGACCTTAATATTGACAGAGATAAATTCGGCTTCGACTGGAAGACCGACACAAGGGACGGAGGCAATCACCTTAATAACAGGGGAGCGCGTAAGGCTACCCTGTTTATAGGGAAATATCTTAATGAAAATTACTTGCTTACCGACCACAGAAAGGACGAAGCCTTTAAGGGCTGGGACAGGGATTACGGCGAATACAGCGAGATTGTAAAAATATAAAGCCGAGAATAACGGTTTCAAAATCTGCGAATTTTAAAACTTTTTGCTGTTATGTAGGTTTACAATAGATATGTTACAGTTGGCAATAAAAAATAAGTGACGAAT
>OGOX01000275.1_pt1 | contig 42554 bp, 53 predicted proteins | sample 1552761 | NCBI WGS metagenome assembly OGOX01 (sample SAMEA2580212, study PRJEB22360) | human gut metagenome | biome: human gut; feature: human-associated habitat; material: faeces | place: Denmark | collected 2008/2010
TTTCAATATCTGACGGAATATCGCAGTACATCCTTTCATTGTCCATAAACGGATAAACCGCCAACACTTGACGCATATATTTAATCACCCTTTTCTAAAACACATTCTTTGGTATTAAACCCAGCAGCACCTTTATGACCGCCACCACCATACAACATAGCAACCTTTGAACAATTAACCTTCGTTGAACGCAGAGAATATCTCCATTCGTGACCATTGAAAACAAAGCCAATCAGCATATCATAATCGTCAATGTTATTAATAACAAAATCGTCACTACTCATCATTCCCATATTGACAGCAAAGCATTTGTAACCGTTAAACACAACCTCAAAACCGAAAGTTTTACAATAGTGTTCCATTGTTTCTTTTCGATACTTAATTCTTGAAACACCTTCCTTGATTAAAGTATCTGTAGCACCATAATCATATACAGGATCATTTAATTTCATCCAACAATTACTGAATGGAGCTGTGTTTGATAGTGTCTTGAATCCTGCGTGAAATTCTTTGGTCAAATGTCCATACTTGAAAGTCCACACATCGTAATCAGCTATCAGTTTTGTAAACATCGGAGCATCTTCCGTCATACTTTCCTCGAATGGTTTAATGTCGCCATTGCCTCTATCTGTCATATGCTTCAGATAACAATATGTAAGCATACATCCTGCTACTCCGTCATATCTAATACCACGAATTTCTTTATCGTAGTTTTCATATTTTTTAATTGCTGAAATATGGTGGTCAATCCAAGTAACATTCGGTGTGATTTCGAGAAGCCTATCCATTTCGTTTGGTTCGATTGAGTAATCAACAATATATACTGTTTCATTTTTCTCAATCTTATCAAACGGAAACTCTCTGCCGTAATCTATTTCTATGTAACCAATATATTCCTCAGCATAAGCAAGTTCCTTAACCCAGAAACCTGCACATTTACCGTCAGCGTCATTGTGATAAACTATTTTCATTTTTACCTCCTACTCAATTGTTTCTAACATTTTAAGTGTATCAAGGATTTCTACTTCATCGTTTGAAAATACTACATTATCTATATCCCAATCTAACATAGAAGTGTCAACACCATCGTTTTCCAACTGATAGCTAAACAATTGTTTATCAGAGTGCATACCGTGTATACCGCAATCATCTTCATACTTATACATTGTAAAGTCATACACTTTGTCTTTAAAAGTAAGCTCATATTTGATTGTTTCATTTTCATAAGTTATCGCAAATTTTGCCATTATTTAATCCTCCTTTCCTTAACTTCCATTAAAACTAATTATCTCAACATACTTCGGCAATGAAAGTATATGTGCTTTTTATAAATTTTTACTCCACAAGGTTTGCCGATAACTTTGGGAGGTCTTGGTAAAACTTCATCATCTTCACAATAATATTCATCAATGGCATAAAAATCATAATATTTACCGAGGGTTGTTCCAATCATTTTTCATCGTCCTCCATAGGCTGATTCCAACACTTGACGCACGCATTGTCTACTTCGCAATTATCTAAACTCGTTGCCCCTAATTCATGTAGACATATACCTTTAGGAGTTCCGTCATCCTTAAGCGGAGTATTTGGAAAGATTTTCAAAAGCTCACTCAAATAAGTCCTCTGCGGATGTTCATCGCTCCACCGCTGTACTATTTCGATTGCCTTTTCAGGGTAGAGAGTTTCGAAGTCGGAACACGCCCTCCACAGGTATGAAAATACTCATTAGGACACGAAAATTCGACACCAATCTGTCCAATATCCTCAAGAATATTACACACTCTACCTATCTTTCCTACATATGGAAAGCTATTATAAGATGATAATATTGTTGGAAGTATTTTAACCTTATCCCCAACCTTAAAAAGTTGGTTTTTCTCTACGGACATTATTAATCACATCCTTCGTATTATTCTTTCCAAAGCTTTGGTTTACCGTTTTCATCAACGAGTAGAATCATTGTTCCTTTATTATATGCTGCTTCTGATCTTGCGTACATGACTTTAGTTTCAGTATCATACACTATCCCTGCATCTAAATAACTGTTCCATCCCACACGCACGAACATATTATCTATTCTGTCTGATGTTTCGTCTGTACTGTTTACGGATGTACAACCAATCATTAACATTGAGATTGTTACAATAGTTACAACACAAGCAAGTATTCTTTTTTTCATTCTTCTACCTCCACAAATTCACCGTCTCGTAAAGTGTAATATGTATCTGCTTTAATCTTTACGCCATCCACTATTGACATCTTTGCTCCAACAAAAAACCAATCGTTATTAAGATTATCATATTTCCATTCAGCACAAACAATATGAGCACCAATACAGCCTTTTGCCTTGCTTTCATAACCCCATGCTACTGCAACAGCTGTAGAATTATCAGCTGAGGATGCACCCTTATATCCTGTAGCCGAGGATGCACCGCAAATTCCTGTAGCCGAGGATGCACCGCAAATTCCTGTAGCTGAGGATGCACCGTAATCTCCTGTAGCCGAGGATGCACCCTTATATCCTGTAGCCGAGGATGCACCCTTATGTCCTGTAGCTGAGGATGCACCGTAATCTCCTGTAGCATCCTGCATTGTAACGGTTTTGGATTTAGTGAAATCTATTGCAGCCTGAACGAGTCCAGCTATGCTTAATTTTGCACCAATTTTAATCTTAGTTGATGCAATTTTTGAATCTCTACTACCAGAATCGGATGAAAATTCGCCTGTCTGCTCAACTTCATGATATACACTTGTATTTGGTGGATAATAACCTAAACAATCTAAAGGGTGTTCACATGCATGAAATCCTTCATTACAAACAACAGCTTTACTTGTTTCATATTCTTTGCCTTCTTTATACTGAAAGTCTCTGCAAGTCATATCTTTATTAAAACCTTTGTAACTTTTAACTACTTTTGACATTATGTATTCTCCTTTATGCTTCTAATATTTTTAACCACAATTGTGGGTCTTGGAACTTTCTGTCTTTTGAGAATCATCGTCATTCTGCGATGCTCAATTATTGTGTCTTTGATGTTTATGTATATCATGTTTGCAATGAATGGAATGAACAAAATCAATAATTCGCCACCGAGCATTTCTGATTTTCGTTCATTCACTGCTCCCAGTCGAGCAATTATAAACAATGGAATCGTAATAGAAATTGATATTGCACTTATCCAGAATCGCATTCTATGTAGTTCAGCTTTTAACTTCTTCATTGGACTCTTTCCTTTCTTTTATTCAGACGGACTCAGTTCATTCTGATGAACAACCACAGACCGTTATGGTGACGCTTATCCGTCATGCGTCAAGGAGGTTACAAAATGAGTTTGTGCCGATTGCACTCACTTGTAAATGGTGGACTGTCAGGGAGTCGAACCCTGTACCCTCAAATTATGAGTTTGACGCTCTAACCAGTTGAGCTAACAGTCCATATGGTGACACAGAAGAGATTTGAACTCTCACTTTGCAGATTTTAAGTCTGCTGTCTCTGCCGTTGGACTACTGTGTCATATTCGGTATTGTGTAGACTAAAAGGCTGACGGAACAACAGTCAAGGGACACCGCCGTTCAACACCAAACTGAGCAAATATTCAGTATAAAGTCTTCCTACAAATTAAGTAGATTTTTATTTGAATCGCTAAGATTATAAAATCACTACACAATACCGTTTGGCTGAGCAGGTGGGAATTGAACCCACGATACTGGAGTCAAAGTCCAGTGCCTTAACCGCTTGGCGACTGCTCAATATATTTGCAAGCAAAATGGTTTCCGAAAAACTTGCAATGAATTTTCATTAAGAATTTAATAAAATTCCACCAGATGTTATTAGCATCTACGCAAGTCTGCTTTGATACATTTCATAACATCCTGTTTAAATTTACGAGAATATTCCTTCATCACATTTTCAAAATACTCTTTTTCAATCATTGAGTAATATGCAAATTTACCCATCATTTGTTGGAGTTGTGGCAACTCCCAAACTTTACCGTTTAGCCTATCGCACATATAATTAAATAATGTAGCTTTGAACTCTTTTTTATTCTTATGACCGACTGTAATGTCGCAATTTTGATTATACATAACACCTAATACGAACTGGTTTCCACTTTTAAACTTTGTTTTTTCTTTCTCAATTGTAAACGGAGCATGAATTTGGGTTAGTGTTTCGTGGATGAATCTAAGAACTTCGTCTGGATTAAACTTCCTACGGTGTGAAACTTGTATATCATCGCTATATCGAGTATATATATAGTCTTTTTCACGGCACTTTTTTGTCATTATGTAATCAAACGGTATCATCATAATATTAGTAAGCATTGGACTAATTGGAGTTCCTTGTGGCAAGCCCCCATTAAGAAAACATAAATCCAATGCCCTGCTTAAACACTCTTTTCCAAAATCTCGTTCAATAACTGCACTAAATGGAAATATTTGTGCCATCATAGACATAAGAAACTCTTTGGTAGTATTACCAAAAAAGTTTTGAAAATCAGTTGTTATCCACCAGCGACTATGGTTATACTGATGCTTGGAAACTGCATCCGAGGCTGTTCTATGTCGAACATAAGCGTATGCGTTGGTATGATGTAATGAAACACCCGCAGTCTCGAAAATCTCTTTTAAGTCCTTCAATGCTTCAGATAATTCATCATCCGGAGCACAGATTTCTCTCCATTTAACTCTGCCATATTCATCTAATTTCTTTTTTGGAATATAGAAATGAGAATAATGTTTTTCAATTTCTTGTCCAAGATAACTCCATTTTTTATTAAAGGCGTCCAATGTGCCAACAATAAAATTGACATTGTATTTTTCTTTTGCACTTGCAGGTATAAAATCAACTCTGCGAGTTACTGTGGCTGCCGCAGATTTAGTACCCCATAACCACTGAGGAGAGTGTATATCTCCTTCAAGCCAACTCCAAATATTAGGCTTCGATTCGGTTCTTGGCAAACACACATAGTAGCACATAATTGTCCCTCCTTTACATTACTACCGTGTCAAATTTATATGGAGAAGATATAATCAAAGGGCTTAATTTTCTTTCGGTAATCCATTTAAACAGATTCGTTGTACCTTTAAGTACAATATCTCTTACAACAATAGATTCACCAATCTCTACTCCGCATGCTGACACTGGAGTTTCGGCTTTTGCTTCTTCATGTGTGAAATTCATTGTTTTAATCAAATTATCCACACTTGGTTTATCTCTCCACTCTACCGCATAGTGCTGTGCATCGTATCTTGCAGTACGGTAATTCAACATTACTTTTATGTATGGATTAAGTCTATTCTGCTTGCAAATATTTCTGCACAAATCAATATTGTCAGCACAAAGAATTACGATTCCGTTAAGTCGCTGATCAATATAGCCTTTATCAAACACCTGAACTTCGATATCAGGATTAACGGAAAGCAAGATGTTTTTTAACGACTCTGCTTTGTTGTGGTTTAAATCAGAATTAAAAAACATCTGGTTACAAAGATTTTTACTTTCAACGAAATCAAAATCATATAATTTAAACTTGCAAAAGCCATATCTTGCAAGAAGCTCTGCCTGCGTACTACCTACGCTTCCGCATCCAACTATATGTATAGTGGTTGACAACTCCTTCTGATATGGGTTAATATCTCCTAATTTACTTAAATCCATTTCGTAAGACCTCCTTAATATATATACAAACTTGCCTGTTCAACCAATGAATCCCTATCGTTAGTTATCGCTCCTTTATGTACAAGATTATTCAACTCATCATGTACATCTTTGGCGTCCAAATAAGCAACACCAAATATATCTTGAATCTCTCCAATAGATAGTTTAATAGAACTCTGGCTTTTTACACCAGTATTACCATAGTTGTAAGGATATTCGTAATACGAATACGATACTGGTTTTGGTTCTGTAACCATATCTTTTGATTCTTCTTTGAAAGACATCAATGTATCGTAAACTTCAGGTGAAACACAAAGTATTTTTCCAAACGACTGAATATTATTTGTGTTTAATGTTATCTCAGGCTGAGTGTCTTTACTTGTAGACTTATATGCTAAATTAAGCACACCATCATAAAGATATATATTAAAATCACCTTTTTTATTTATAATCATAAAGATATAAAAATCAGTATTATCAATCATTTTCACGATGTCTTCCTGAAATTTAGCATCAACAGATGACGCCGATGTTCCCATATTTACATGAGAATGCCCGTGAAATCTAAGACTGTTATGTATATTGTCTGGCAACTCAGTCTGCCATTCGTTATACTCTTCTTGAGAAGGCTCAACGGTTGTTGGAGTAACTACTTGAGGATATACAAAGATATCAGTAACAACAAAGTTATTGTTTTGCCTTTCAACTGTGCCGTGCCACCCCACCTCTTTGTCATTTACCTCAACAAGCATCATCATTTTGGCAAAAGCTAATGGAGTGAAAGATATTGTAGGTGGTTCTATACCTGTCGGTATTTTTAAAAGTTGCATTTTATTTTCTCCTTTCGTTCCATTCGTCTACTGTCATAACTTCTCCAGACTCCTTATCCATAATACACGAGTAGTCTGACTCATTGAGCAGATTGCCCAATTTGCTCATCACCGTAGAATCCATAAAATTCAAATTTTGTGATGCAGTAAGAATAAGTTGTATTGCATAGCAGATATTGTCTTCTACTAATGCAGTTGCGATATCTACTCTAAAACCTCCAAAACAACTAAATAAAGCCAAATGAGGATGAGGCATATAACCGTATATATTTGTCTCACAAGCATCAAATGAATTGTTATTAAGATCTATACAGATTTTACATTCGGTTAATAAATCAATTTTGCCATCAACCATCCAACATAAAACATCCTTACCTACACTTGGCATATTATTAATAGTGGAATTTTCTGATTTTAATATTTCGGCAAAAGCATCCTCATCATACTGAGTAATCGGGTTGCATACTACAAACTCAAGGTCTCCTCCGTTAATTTTCACATCAGAAATCGCACTGTTGTTTGTAAGCATCTCTATCAATGCAGCATTATCATTATCATTATCATTGTATAATGATAATTGTTTTTGGCAATCCAACAACTTTTCGTAAACCTCTGCTGCATATGCTGCATAATGTCTATAATCTAATTCATAATTTTTAATCCTTTTGTGTAGTCGATCAAGAGTGCGTTTCTTTGTATATTGTGCAAGATCGGTAATTTGAGCATTTAACACAACCTCCGATAATCCTTTTTCTTCTGAAATTTTCTCGGCTAACTCGTACAATTTATCATCCACACCTTGGCTTATTTCATCAACAATTGGTTTGAATTTGTTTTTGATCTCTTTTGCTGTGCAAATAAAGTCAAACAGCGGAATAAGAAAAACAGCTATCGTGTATTCTATAAGTTGTCTATTAAACGGATCTACCCAAAAAATATACTGATTGTCACCAACCCATCCTTTTGATGTGTTATAGGTTGATTCACAATACTTATCATAATTCTCATACGATTCCATACTACAGTTAAATTTCTTATTAATTTCCTCCATGGTGGGTTCTATGTTGTTATACCATATATAAACAGCTTTGTCTGTTGCGGCTCTCTGTGGTGCCCGTGCGTCGGAAACACAACCAAAAAATATAGATGGTAAATCACTGTTTTTAGTGTAATAAGGTTCGTAAACACATTTGACAAATGTTTCGATTATCTTGGGGCAATCATCTCCAAATGTAAGACGGCTATCAAAACAACTCCGTGTGTGTAAATTTGTAATTAAATCCATTTCTATACCTCCTTAGATTTTGGCATTTCTAAATACAATTATGGCAGCGGGAAGACGCCTGCTGGAAACTTGGTCATTGGGATTCCTGATGTCCTCATAGCTTTGATGTGGCTATTTCAGCGGCAAATCGTGGATTCGTAAGCTCCTTTCGGTTGTAACCCTTGGGTTTGTAAGATAGTCGCCGCTCCTCGTTTTCATCACCGTGCAGTTTGTTCACCTTGCCTTCAGCAGCATCTTATGCCGGATGACTCTTCTGCTTCTAACCTTTCTGATACTTTACTTTAAGTAAAGCAGTCTTTCGACAATGCAAATGCCAAAGGGAGAGTACTCTCTCCCTTGTTTCAAATCAAATTATGCACAATCAGCTTTGACGACCGATGCAAGAATGTATGTATCTCTTGCGCCAACAATGTCAGACAGTGTTCTGTTGACATCCTGTGCAGACACCACAACGCCGTTAAGATTGAGAATACCATTACCCATTTCGAGCTGGGCTTCATTGAAAGCCTGCTGAACTGTCATTTCATCTGGGTTGCCAATGATTGTTTTTGACTTAAGATTGTTCTGAACTTTAATGCTTTTCATTATTATTTCCTCCTTGTTTACGCTGTTACAATTGAGCCGACAATTTTTGCAATGTTTGCATCAATATCAATACATGCTTCCGATACATTCTTTTCAATCTGTTCAAGATTTGTCAGAATTGAACCAAAGTTTTCTGCAATCCACACCTTTGTGTTGTCAGCAGATTCTGATGGGAGAGGAATTGTAATTGATGCCTTCGGCGCTGTGTAAGAATTACTTACAAAAGAAATTCCGCAATCGCCAAAACTCTCTCTGTGTTCGCTTGGCTTTACAGCGAAAAACATATTGCCATCGTCATCCTTTAAGGACAATACATCCGGCTTGTGTTTGTAAACTTTAAAAAGTTCCTCCATTGAAAAATTGGCTTCAATAACCATCACATTGTTTAATGTTTTTACAGTCATTTTGTGACTCCTTTCTGCCTCGTATGGCACTTTAATTTATTTCTACTTTAGCATTACCCAGTTACACCACGAGGAGGTAGTAGTTTTGTAACCGCTCACCCCTATCTAAAGGGGTGCTGCAACATTTCTTAAATAAAAGATCGATACTTGAGAAGAGTCTGTAGATTAAGCTCTTTTTGGGTTAATGTCATTATCGACTACTAAAGTAATCTTTTTCTGTGGCTTTTGCGTTTAGGTGTGGTTTCGGAAAGTGTCCTTTTGGCTTAAGAACTTCGATTTCTTTGAGAACATCTCGTGCGAAAGCCTGCCCCTTTCCAAAGGTTCCTTCAGCCTGTATCCTTTCTTCTCTCTAACCTTTCTAACACCTTACTTTAAGTAAGGCGGCTTTATTTAATAAAGCAAGCAAATGTTACATTATTCAAATCCTATTTCTTGATACGCTTCAACAGCTTCTGTTTCGGTGTCACCCGAACACAAAACATTACCATGCTCATCAATAACTTCAAAGTGACCATTCTTTGCAATTACCGTCATATCACCCCTCACCTCCTACTCTTAATGCCGCCTCTTTTAAAACTGCAACATAATTATCAATCTTCTCTCTATCGGATTCTTTTGCTTGTGGCAAACAAAAACGAATTGTTTTTGCGATATTGTCAAGTTCTCTTGACAACTTTTGATCTTCTGTCATAATGTTTGCTCCACAATGTGAGCAATAATATGAACCCACTTCGTGTTTATCTTTGCCACACTTAGGACACGCCTTTTTAATGCCTACAAGACTAACAGATGAATTAACCGATGCTCTGACTAATTTAGAAACAGTGGGATATGATACCCCATACAATTCAGCTATGTCTTTCATCTTTTCGCCTTGTCTATAAGCCGACACAATCTGGGCTTTTAGTTCTTTACTAATAGTTCTGCCTGCCATTTTTGTAATCTCCTTCTACTGTGATATTGTGTTTTGCTATCAACATAATTTACTTTATAACCTGCCTAAAATTGTTCATATGTTAGATATACTCCCAAATATCCGGCAAATTATCATCATCAGGTATAAATTCCAAATGCCTCCTAAGACACCACCAGCCAGAATGGGACTCAGCTGCTCCGTCACAGTTGTGTAAGTAATTGTAAGGAGTCGAAAACTCAACACCTATATTCACATCACTGTCTACCACGGTACACACTCTGCCTACTACTCCTACATACGGGAAATTAGGATAGTCCGATAATATTGTTGGAAGTATTTTAACTCTATCTCCAACCTTCAACATAAAATCACCTCCTTACAAAATGTATTACCAGACATCACTTTCTGGCACGAGCGATAAGTAATCTCCGTCGCACCACCAACCATCTGAGTGCGGTGTAAACCCTGTACAACCATGTAACCGATCATCATCAAAATCAAAACTTACAGCATACCAATTTACACCTCTATCGTCTTGACTCTCGAACTGTATGATGTCTATTTTGTTAATTAAGAACTGACTATCACAACCGTCCTGTTGTGTTATGCTTGGTAATGCTTTTACTCTGTCTCCGATTTTAAACATTAAATTACCTTCTCTCAAATATAATTCCAAATACTGATATCATCTGTTTCGGACGGTTGAATTTTCTTGAGATGTTTAGGAAAACAACGCCAAGTATTCTTGTCTTCATCGGCAATCTTGATTTGTACTGAATTGCTTATCAAATTATTAGAATATACTGCATCAATAACCGCTGTATGTCCAATAAATATCTCAGGTATTCCAACTATAACAGCAGAAGGCAATATTTGAACTTGATCTCCAACCTTTAGCATAAGAAGCTATTCCTCCTGTTCTAATCGTTTAATTATTAAAATACGACAGTAATTTTCAATCGCAATTTCGGTTGTTTTGGTTTCGATTGTTCGCACAATCTGAGATGTAACCTTTACACCAAAATCCCTCAATACATCAATATGTTCATCACGAATATCTTGTATTGTTTTGACACTCTCGTACACTCTTACCACCTCTTTTTGGGCAAAAGAAAAGTGTATGCAAAAATCTATCGCATACACTTAATTGGTTTATATTTACTTTTTGTCACTCTTATAAAAGAGTGATTTTATGGCAGCGGTTTTGTTTTGACTCGCAACCGCTAAACGAGTTACCACTCGTACACATAGTGCGGAAAATCAATCTCCATACCGTGTTCCTCCGTAATTTCATCATAGCCAACCCACAAAAGAGTAGAGTGTTCCAACAAAGGATGTAGTAATTCAATCTGCTCTTTGTTTAGTATAATTGGATGGTTGGCTGTAACACTCACCATAAAACAATCTCGAAACGAGTCGATGGTAGTTTCTACATTAACCCCATCTATGCCTTCAAACAGTTTCTTCAATCCGTTAATTTGTTTTACACTAACCGGATCAACCACTCTTGCTTTGGCTTTGTTTCGTGCTTCATTCATACCCGTAAGACAATTGAGTAAAAATTGTCCTTCTGGGCAATCCGGATTTTGCTCTCCTGCCTCTTGTAGCATTTTGAGCATTTTCTCGTGAGTCTCATGAGCGTTCATCGCACTATTGTCTTTATTTTCTGGCAATCATATTCCTTCCTCTCTTTTAATGACAAACATCGTTTATCTTGCCGTGATATAATCACGCTTCAGGAATATTCTACCATTTTTTACACGAGTGTTCAAGCGAACATACTTTCTATTCGAGCTTTGCGTACTGCCTTGACTTATGGCAAATCTTAGTCATAAGTAACTCAGACATTTTCTGAGATAGCTTCGGAAATTCAAGCCTTACTTTGCTTGAGCCCCTATCGGGACGAGTGGCTTCAAAAGTCACTTCTTTGTCATGAAGAAACTTAGCAGCATATTCATACGCATAATTTTCCACCCATACAACTCCCATCTTTTCACCTCCTTAAAAATAAAAGCTTATAGCGATATTTTCGCCATAGCGGTCATAATAAGCCACCTCAATCGCTTTGATCTGTGCATCATTTAATATACTTAACTCACCCCATGAGATGCCGTAACACTCAAGAAGTTTTTCAAGCTTATCTTTTTGACTCATCGGTATCCCTCCTATGGTACAATTAAGACTAACAGTTTGCACAGCCAGTACAAGCCAGTCAAACTTAGAGCTCCTGCTAAACAATAACCTGCTGTCATTATAGCAAGCTCAAGGTTAGTCAATTTATTATGTTTTTGTGGACGCATTACTAAACCTCCTTAAAAATAAGCATACGCTTTGGTAGCGGTTTTATTTTTACTCGCAACCGCTAAACGAGTGTACTTAGATATTACTTCTGTTCAGTCTCAGCCTTATTTTCATCCTGAGCAGTCAACTCAACAGCCGGAACAGTTTTGTCCTCAACTTTGATTGAGATGTCATAGCGATTGATGAGTTTGTGCATCAAGTTTGCACAAGCCTGTACAACCTTCTCAGGCGAGGCGGTCTGATAAAAAGCCTCAGTTTTGGTCATTCTTGCTGTGACAATAAAGTCCAGCATAAAATTACACCACTGAGTAGTAACAACATACTTGTTCTCGTTTTTGCCATTATCGACAAACCAAAGCTCATCGATAACATCCTGCAAAGCCTTCTTGAGCAGAGTTTTAGATGGTGCTTTGCTCAAGAGCTGATCCTGTGCCACAGTCCTTTTTGTAGTCTGATAAGCGTGATTGAAACCGCTAATGATGTTTTTGCCATTAGCTACCTGTGCAGTCTTATACAGGCTCACATAGTAAGCAAGCAGTGTTGCTGCTTTGCCGAGCTTATTGCCGAAACAACGAGCCTCTGCATTAAATGCCAAAAAGTTAATCTGCTTAGACACAGTTACAACACTGTATGTAACCGATCCCATTGTTGACTCACCCTTGATTGACTTGTAATCGAGGAAGCCTGCTTTTAACACTTCAAATGCCGGATGCTCAGCCTCAAGAAAATTCTCAAAGCAGTATTTTGTAAAATAATTGTTGTAATCATCCTGAACATCTTTAGCATCCTCATTTGCTTTTGCAAACTCAGCCAAGTTTTCACTCTCAGCGGCTGTCTGCAACGCTTTTGTAGCTTTTTCAAGAGCAGCAAGCTTGCTGTCAAGTCCATCAGATGAGGTCTTGCGCTCAATCTTCTTAGTTCCTACGATTTCTTTTACCATTACTTCAGTTTCTGTCATTTTGAACACTCCTATTATTAAAATATTCGTGTGCAACAAAGCACACAGCTCAGGCAACAGACCAAGCCATTACCTCAGATGTGTGCTTTGCAGAATGATAGAAAACAAGTATGTATATTAAAAGGCTCAAGGCAGATATGAAGGTATCTTTGTCACCCGACACTCAAGGTCTTGAGCAGAATACAAGTCACCCGCCTCAGATCTGAAACGGACTTGCTCAGGTTAGCCAAGAGCCTTTAATAGTTATTATTGTTGTGATTTGGATATTACGACACTTGTTCACTTCAAGCGGTTTAGCGAAGATTTCAGCCATCTTCCTTGTTTACTCAAGTCTGCACTGTTTCATTACAGCGAAACTACCCGTTACAATCTGGATGCAACGACGCCACCATTCAACAATCTGCTTCGGCTTCCACGAAGCTCCATCGCCCTTAAGCGGAATGTTCCGCTCTGTGACTGTATTTTTGGTGCAGCCCCACAGGTAGGCAAACGATACGCCGCTCGGCACGCTCTCACGCTTATCCGAAACGAAATTCAAGACCTTTTCGAGTTCCGCAGTACGACTCAAAACCTTCATTTTAAATCATTGTACCGCAAAATCGGTGTGTCTTGCGTGATATCGTTTTTGTAATTACAAATAACTAACAAATGTTTACCGCTTGTTGCGGTGTTGTTTGTTTGTTGTTTGCTCTTGCTCTATATATACGAAATAGAAAAGGCGTTTTCCGCCAAAAATACTATACAATCTATATTTTTTTAAAGGAATTATAATATACATGTTGCACAATTTGAGCAATAAAAGCATAAAAAAAACGCTCCCATAAAAACGGGAGCGGAAAACTCTTTAATCCTATTTATTTGTTACGAAATCATAAAACATCGTGTTATACATGGCTTTATACCGCTCAACGCTGCGGCAAGGTACATTGATTTTCTTACTTGCCGCAGTGTCAGATAAACCCGTACATTTGACAATTAAATACTGACAATAAATTGCAAATGTTTTTGGCTTGATATATTGTGTGTGAATATAGGTATTGTAAAAATCGTTGATGATATTTACATATGCTTTAAATTCTTGTAACGCTTGTGCGTCTGATTTGTCTTGCAATGAGTCTGCAAGCGTTAAGTCTTGACTTGTGGGAGCTTGAAGGCTGATTGTATCGGCGGAACGCTGAGAATACAGATATTTACTCACCTTGCTATATATGTACTGCAAGCAGTTTTGTTTCCGCTCACATATGTATGTGTCATTTGTTTCTGTTACGGAATCGCCTTCACCTATAATAAACACACGGCGCAAGCCGTTTACAGTCATTTGATATACAGAGCCGTCAACAAGTGTATGCTTATCTTTGCTATAGTTATGTTTCGTGGTCTTGAGTGTGTATATCTGACTGAGTTTATCTTTTAAGTCGAGCAAGCTCGAGCTTGTTTCAGCTACATTCCATACGGTAAAACCGTCGAGCGTGAGCGGTTCATCAAGTCCCGTGTGAAGTAGGTCAGCGAAAAAGGATAATGATTTATTAGGGCTATATGTGAGTAAAAAGCCGATGTGAGCCTTCACCGTTTGAGTAGTCCATAATTTGATGATGTGTGTTTTTTTGTCGTGATACTGTTTCAGATAGTCAAAATTCAAGTCTTTGACCGTTTGTTTGATTGCTTGTTCGATTTGAGCCGGAGCCGTTATAGCCTTGCTAACTTGTTGATAGTCAGCGTACAAGCCCGGAAGTAATTCTTTAATTTTATTGTTTCGGCAAACCTTGCAAGCTATCTGATATGTGAGCGTGTACATAATGTTATACCCACGGTTTGCCCGTGCCGTTTTGTATAAGCCCCGCACATAGTCCTGAATAGTTTTATTTCGTAGTGTGTTCTTGACTTCATCTTTAACAAGCTTGCTGCACCTACTGAAATAAGATGAAGGAATGTAGGCTTTTTTCCATGTGCCGTATAGTGTGATAGCGTGTTTGATTTTTTTCATGATAGCCTCCTAATTTTTTTGTTGCATATGCAACATTTTTTGTATCCTATGGGATATCCCATGCATCTATGATAACACATAGCTTTGCAATTTGTCAAGTCATTTTTATATCTTGTTGACTATAATGATTGCAAAACATATATATACTATGAAATGAATATTTATACAAAATAATGTATAATTTTCACTTCACAAAATAACAGTATGTTATATCGGGGATATTTTCCATATTTTCAGATTGCATAATTATGCTTTATGTTTGCAGTTACTTCTTCTCACAGTCAGGCTTAAAATCTCGTATTTTTATTTTCTCTTTTTCTCTCTCCCCCTACAAATCCTGAAATTTATTTCCTATACAAATGGTGAATTTGTTCCGATAAAAATATCCTTTACAAAAAATAATGAATATACTTGCATTTCCACAACTTGGAATTTTTTCAAAAAACTTTGATTTTTAAGTCATTTTTACTTGACATTTTTAGGATATATGGTACAATTAGTTCAGAAAGTAATTCAGAAAGGATATTCGATACATATGAAAACTGAGAATAACAACCTAATCTATGTAGACTTCTCACAGCCTATACAACCTGAGAAATTAGTTAGACAAAACAATAAACTCCGAGCGTCAGCTCAACTCACAGTACCCTCAGAAATTCAAAATATAGAATCTTACGAAAGACACGATGTAGATCCTATCAAAGATACCCATACATTAAAAAGTATCTCTGATTACTTAATTAGTAAAGGTAGATACAGAGACAACATGCTTTTTATATTGGGAATCAATTTTGGATTAAGAGTCAGCGACTTAAGGTTACTTACCTTTAATCACTTATTAGAGGTCAAGAACCAACAGTTAGTGTTCAAAGAATACTTTCCTATCATCGAATTAAAAACAAAAAAAACAAGAAGAAAAAAAATCAATAGAGTAGTTACCATTAACTCAGCAGTAATGGATGCCGTAGAATTGTTCCTCAATCACAATTCCAAAACTCTGAATGACTACTTATTTACTGGTGACAACAGTAACCGTTCCAAGAACTTAGGTAAGCCTTTAACCAGAGAATATATATATAGTATTCTTAAAGGCTTAGAAACTGAATGTAACCTTACAGAAAAAGTAGGCACTCATACATTAAGAAAAACCTTTGGTTATCATCAAATGGCTATGAGTAACTTTAGCAACGATAAGCTTTTACTATTACAGGAAATGTTTGGACACAGTTCTCCTTCCATTACATTAAGATATATAGGCTTAACACAAGATATAATCTTGGCTTCCTGCAAGAAACTCAACCTTGGTACAGATTACAGTTATGTAGTTAATAGCAATTTAGAAGCTACTAATCTCTTCCAGTCACTTGCATAAAGGAGTAACTACTGTTTTAGTTTTTTTCTTTTCCCTTGTTGGGAAATGAATTTATTGAACATAGACACACTCTCTTGCAACTACTATCTACGGATTCTAAGGTAAAGTTTAGAGTAAAGGAGCTTAATGAACGATTGGCAATCTCAGAATAAGCTTGCTGTTCGAGAGAATTAAGCGACCAATACATTTGTCTGTAAAGGCTTAGTCTGCAAAACTTTTGGGACAAATGTATTCTACCCTGTGGTATGGAGCTCTTTTTGGAATTACGAATAGTTAAAAACCAAAAGTGCTTTTTTAAAGTAAAACATACTGTTCATCGGCTTTTTCAAAGCCTCTCTCTTTAGAAAAAAAGAATATATAGAAAGAGAATAGAGTAATTGTGAAAAGAGTGTAATTAATCCTTTTTGCCCAAAGTGGCGAAAACCCGCATTGGCATTGGGGGTTTGGGGTTTTTGTGACAAAAATGAACACCATTTTATAAGTCTTGAAAGGGGTGATTTTGATGTAAAGGCAATTCACACATCAACACAAACATTTACTTGTAAAGGAGAGAGAGTTTATTACGAACAACAACCAACGAAATACACATCATATAAAGGAGGTCTGCAAGTGGAACTGAATGTTGTAAACGCTTTAATGGGACAAGGTAAAACTTCCGCTGCAATTAATTACATCAATAACGCACCTGAAGATGAACATTTCATTTTTTGTACTCCGTATTTGTCAGAAGTTGATAGGGTGATAACAGCTTGCTCTGACAAAGAGTTTATAGAGCCTCAAAAGAGTCCATCAAAAAGGCAACAATTCAAAGAGCTTGTTGCAAATAAAAAGAATGTAGCGACTACCCACTCACTTTTCTCAAATATAGACAGCGAAACACGCAAACTAATAAAAGACAACAATTATACACTGATACTCGATGAAACAATAGAAACGATATCTCAACTTGTTTTGTCGTCAAGTGATCGAGAGTTTATTGCATCACTTTGTGAGTTTGATAATAAAGGGTGTGCCACTTGGAACTCGGTCAAAGGAACAGCTTATATGAAAAGTATAGAAACGATGTGTAATTGTCACAACTTGTACTGTGCAAACAATGACTTTGTTCAACTACTACCGATTGAAAACTTTAAAGCCTTTTCCAAAGTATTTATCCTTACTTATTTGTATGAGGCGTCTTTTACTGCTTACTACTTTCAGATGTTTGAGATTCAGCCCAAATATTGGTGGATACAGGGGGACAATTACGAAAACTTTACATTCGTAGATTACGAAGTCAAGCATGACATTTCGGACGTCACTAAACTTATACATATATGCGATAATGACAAAATGAATGAAATTGGTAAACCTCCAACAGCGCTTAGCAAACACTGGTACCAAACACACGACAAGGAAATTCCTACACTTAAAAAAAATATATATAATTTTTTCAGAAACATATTGAATGCAAAATCTAATGAGTGTATGTGGACAACATTTAAAGAGTATAAATCTAAAGTGCAAGGTAAAGGATACACAAAAGGATTTATAGCTTGTAATTTACGAGCGTCTAATAAGTTTAAAAGCAGGACAGCGATTGCCTATCCGGTCAATAGGTACATTTCCCCTGTTTTTATAAGATTTTTTGAGAACAATGGCGTTACGGTCGATGAAGACGGTTTTGCTCTCAGTGAAATGCTTCAGTTTATCTGGAGAAGCGCAATCAGAGACAACAAAGAAATTAACATCTATATCCCATCCGCAAGGATGAGAAATTTACTGGTCGGTTGGATAAATAATAATAAATAAAGGAGTCCAACCCATTGAACAAATATACATTTAACTACACAGCAACAGAGAATTTTACAGCAGAGGAGGTGAAGGATTGTCGTAAATGCCTCTGGTTTGACCTGTGTGGCACGAACAGTTTACCTTGTACAAATTACTCTGCCGAAGAAATAATCGCTCAGGAGGTCACAGAGGACATGAACGAGCGTATTATGGCTTACGCAGAGGTTGTACACGAACTAAATGATGAAGACAACACATATTCGCTTATGTATGAGAGCGAGGTGAGTGTTGTTGAGTGATTATATACACGGAGTAAACATCCTCTCTTTGGATGCTAAAGATGTATTTATCGCAAACCATTATAATAAACCCGACAGTGTAGGTTATAACATCCGTTATCGCAACGGAGATATTAACTACCGAAAATTTATTAACACACTTCCTCATAGCAAAGAACTTCCGAAAATCATTGAGGTATATAAGAAGGTGTTCCGAAATAATCGCTTTTCCTGTACGGTCAACGGAAAAGAATACACTCAGAAAGTTATTAACATTACTTTCAATTACAGTAACAAAGAATACAATAGAATAACCGCTAACATTTATGTGAAATTCGGCTATCGTTTAGATGAATTAACCTTACAAGATTGTGTCTGTGTTAAGGACGGTGAACTGCTTGCTATTCAGACAGACACTCCTACAGAGTTTCCTATACATAAAGATGTACTTGGCAAATACTTTTATTACGATGATGGAATGTATAAGGCTAAGAACAACATAAAGGTGCTACACTCGGTTGGTGATTTACGAGCCGACCTGTATGCAAACGGTTTTGTTTGTGACGGAGTGAAATATGTAAGATACAAAAGAAGCAATGGCAGTTCCCGCTTAGGAAAATGTTTATTCATTGATGAGAATTTATATAGAGGGATTTTTAATTGGTCTAAGTGTGGTTTAACTATCAAACAGGGGCAAGAAATAGATTTGCCCGCATTTGAGTCCTATACAGCGTTACCTTTGAGTAGCACTATTGCAAGCCTGTATATTCAGCCCGAAAATATTTTACTTGTAGACGATTATGAAGATGTGTTTACAGATAGAGTAATGACCACCCGTATAGATGAGGGTGTATTAAAAACACAACCAGAAGAGGTGGAGATATGTAATAGCATTTGGGATGGGCAATCTCTTATGGATGTTAGTCTTTTTGGAGAATATCAGTATAAAGGTTTTTTATTATTGCGTAATAGATTTTTTAAGTCAGCTTGTTTTAACACCAACCTTCAACGATGGTTTGCCGACAACGGTATTACTGATGTGTCACAGCTTAATGGATATACACGAGCTAAATGTATACAGGATGTAAAACTCGTAACTACTCCAAGCAGTATTAAATATTTGAAGTTTGGAACATTTGAAGCATGGCTTGACAATCTCGACACAGAATTTGGCATAGTTAAGTACGAAAAGCCGACTCATATTATGGACGGTAAATTAGTTCAAACCCATTATCAGCTTTTAAATACCTTACAGTTATCACAAGAAGATATGGAAGAGTTTTTGAAACCTTCAAAAGACTATCTAAAAGCCCTTAAAACGGACGAAACTGTTTTGAGGTATCACATTAAGGCTCAGACAAATAACACGCTCACAGGCGAAGCCATAGCCTCTAAAAACGATTTGGTGTACACTTTGCTTGGTATTAATGACAAGTTTTGTGATACTAAATTGTATTATGACACAGTAAGAGAGACTATTAGATCTTATAAGAATAATATGAAGAGAGGTCATATTTCCGTAGCTGGTAATTACTCAACACTTGTAGGAAATCCTTATGAGATGCTCCTACAATCAATTGGTAAATTTGACGGTACATCTCACTTGGGTATAGGTAATATACATTCAAAAAGATTTGCCTATAACCAAAAATTATTAGGATCAAGAAGTCCTCATTGTTGTACAGGCAATGTATGGGTCGCTTATAACAAAGAATGTCCGGAAATAGACACATACTTCAACTTCACTAAAGAGATATTGTGTATCAACAGCATAGGAGAAAATGTTTTGCAACGGCTTAATGGTTGTGATTTTGACTCAGATAGTGTATTAATCACAGACAATCCCATTCTATTAAAGGCAGCCATTAAAAATTATGATAAATGGCTTGTTCCAACGAATATGGTAGAAGCTAAAAAAATCAAGAGGCATTACACCGTTAATGACTTAACAGACTTGGATATTAAAACAAGTGAAAATAAGATTGGAGAAATTATTAACCTTGCGCAAGTGCTTACAAGTATTATGTGGGATAATATTAATAACGGTGCATCGTTTGAAAGTGTACAACCTATATATACCGATATCTGTCAGTTGTCTGTAATGTCTAATATTGAAATAGATAAGGCTAAAAAAGAGTTTGATGTACAAATGGCAAAAGAGCTCGAACGACTAACCACAAAATATCTCAAAGACGAAAACGGAAGCAAGTCACTGCCAGAATTTATGTTAGAGGTGAGCAAACAAAAAGCCAATCATAAAAGACATAAGCATTGTACTTCTCAAAATAAGACTTACCGTTGTTATGATACCTCTATGGACTATCTTGAAAAATCAGTGCGTAAGCGTATAGTTGGTAATGACAAGCATCCTATGTTGCCTTTGACTTCTTTTATTGATTTCAAGCCTCACTCTTCACATATCAACAAAGAGCAAGCTGATGAGTTTATTTATACTGTAAGAAAGAAGCAAAGTGAAATAAACGCTGTATGGCTAAAAGAAGAATCGTCGAATATAGAAAAACACGAGCAAGCAGAACAAATTTATCAAGACTTATTGACATATGTGTCTTATAAGAGAATTGGTTTAAGTACAATGAGTTATTTGCTACACGAAGCTGAGAAACCAACAAACAAAGACATATACCGCCTATTGATTAAAATATTATTCTATTCCCTACCTAAAGATTTCTTATATCTTCTGCGTAAAAGTAAAACCCCAGTACAAAAATTAAAAATGTGTGAGCAAGGAGATATAGAATTTTTTGGGGTTAGATTTAAAAAAGCATAAAATTTTGCCCCGATTATAGTCATAATCGGGGCGATTTTTTTGCAATTTTGGGGTACTTCCCGCCCTTTTTTGACATTCGGACACCCAAAAATCTCGAATTTTATGCGGTTTTTTGTCTTGCGAGTTAGGCTGTATAGGGGGACTAAATACAATACCCCATAATATACTATCATTTCTTGCATTGCAAGTCAAGTGATAAATTGAATTTAAGGAGTTTTTACAATTATTACAATCACAAAAAAAGAGAGTCAGATTATACGCTCAGAGTTTCCGGATGTATGGATTCCCCAGACAGGACGAGGAAAGCCTGCAAAAAGACACAGAAGATATTTGCCAGAAGTGACCGAATATCTCCGTTTGATTGCAGACACAAATATTGAGGCAGCTAAAATACTTAAAGTAAAAAATCGTGCCTCTAAACAGAGACGAAAGGGTTGAGCGTCTTACTATGCAGAAAGCTAACACAAATAAATATATAGACAATTGGTGTTTACAGCGACCAGACGAAACCCACGAGGAATGGAAAATCAGGCTAATAGTAGCTAAAAAGAACGGAGAGCTAAATGGCACAAAATTTCCTTTGAAATGGTCTCAAATTGTAAACCTGCTTGGTGAGAGCGTATCATCTGACCACTTTAGAAAATATGCGTCAGGTGTGTATGACTATTATAATTATAAAAATCAAGATAATGTAAGCACGAGAGTTCTTTCAATATCGGATTTGCATTTTCCTTATTGTAAGCCTCTTAGCACATTTGAGAAATACATAGGTCGTGTAGATATATTGCAATTAAACGGAGACCTTGTAGACTGCGCCCAGTTATCAAAATTTACGAATAAGTCGAAATATGTAAGCATAACCAAAGAACTTATCAGAGCAAGACAATATTTAATTGACCTGATTCATTTGTTGAATCCAAAAAAGGTAATTGCAAACAACGGCAATCACGATTTGAGAATAGGTGATTATATTGCAAAAAAGACAAACAGTGAATTATGCGACATAATGCCGTCATCTGTACTTGATTATATCTTCACAGACGGGTTTATTGATTATGACAACGAAATAGGAACGAAAACTGAGTATTCTCCCCTGACGCATGTATTCAAAGATGGCAACATTGAAATTGAATTTACAGGTAAATGGTACTCTCAGTTTGGTGATACGGTATTCTGCCATCCACGAGCATACTCTTCGGTAATGCTTAAAACCGCAGAAAAAGCTTTGTATTATTTTCGCAACGAGGGATTTGATTTTAGAAATATTGTTATGGCTCATACTCATCGTCAAGGGTATTATGTCATCGGAAATTCTGCAATCTATGAACAGGGTGCTTGTTGTGAAACAAGAAAAATGAAATATAGCGAAGGAAGATTGGTTAATTCTCAGAAAGAAGGATTTGTATATATGTGTTTCGATGAGCACGGTCACGCTATTCGTGAGAAGACCAAACTTATGTCTCTAAATTAAGGATGTGGTTATATGTTTAATAAAGAAAAAATGTGTGCATATAACCAAGAACTAATGGATAACTTTGAAACATATTTGAGTTATGAACCGTACTCTCCTGCCACTGTAAAGCACTATGTTGACGACACACGGATGTTTCTTAAGTGGCTATGGCATTTCAACAAAAATAAGTCTTTTACGAAGTGTACAAGTGAAGACATCAATAACTTTATTAAATATATGAGACACGAACGAGGAGTGTCTTATCAAAGACTTTCGGCAATGCGTAGATCTCTTCGTTTCTTTTGTCAATATGTTAAATACATAGAAGGAGACGAAGTGAATATTATTTTTGAGTAGGTGGTGAAATATGCCGAAGCGAAGTGAACGAATATGTATGTTGAATCAAGAGAAGCTAAAAAAAATCAATCCCGAAACACTTAAACTATATCATAAATATTTGTTAGATATGAAAATCAGAGAGCTTTCGGAAAAGACGATTTATAATTATTATAACGATTTAGCTAACTGGTGGATTTATATATACGATTATCAAGACAATAAATCAGTTAAAGAGATTGATGATTCAGATATTTCTGAGTTTATCGTTTATTGCAAAGATCAGGGCAATAATACAAATCGTATTAAGAGAAGAATGTCAAGTATATCGGCATTCTTTTTATTTTTAAAGAAAAAAAGATTGATTGACGAGAACCCAATGAGTTTTATAGATAGACCAAAAGAAGGTCAGGCGGTTGTTGCACAAACATTTCTTACTACACAGCAAATTCAGTTTATGAGAGAAAAGCTACAAGAGAATGTTGAAAAGGCTAAGGAACAAAGAAAAACTAAGCCCACACAGTATTACGAAGCACTTACAATGCAAGCATATGCTATCTTTTCACTGACCACAATGGCAAGAATAAATGCCATTGCAAACATAAGATGGGAACAACTTGATTTTGATAGTCGTGTGGCTAAAGATGTTCTTGAAAAAGAAGGATATCTTGTCGAATTATTCTTTAGCGAAGAAGCTAAAGAATATTTGCTAAATCTAAAACAATATAGAACAGAGAATAATATTGAAGATGGTGGATATGTTTTTGTATCAGCTCATAGAAAGAGTGGTTCTTGCACCCCTGCGACAGTATCAACACTAAGTGACTATTGTAAAAAGATTGGTCAAATGATTGGAGTTCCAACATTACATCCTCATGATTTTAGACATAGCGGAGCAACAGCATATAAAAATGCTGGTATGTCGCTTGAAGAGGTATCAGTGTTGCTTAATCACAAAAGCACGGATGTTACTCGTAGGTTTTATATCAAAGAAGACAAGAGTAAATTACAAGCAAATAAAGACAAGTGCAATATCTAAATTGCACACGGAAGAAACGGAGAAATAATGGCACAAACAACAGAACTAATTAGTATGTTAGCCGATAAAGGCTACACAAAAAAGGACGCAAAAGAAGTAATCAAAGATGTTTTTGATTGCGTTGCAGAAATGTTATGTATTGGTCAACCCGTACAGATACACAAATTTGGTACTTTTTATGTTAATGAAGGCAAGGCTCGAAGAGGAACAAATCCTATCACGCACGAAATTATCAACATCGAAGCATCGAGATGTGCAAAATTTACAGCGTCCTTGTCTTTAAACACACAATTAAATCACGATAAGGAGTGATTCTTTGCCTAAAGTTAGTAAAATCGCTCCACCAAAAAAAAGTATTGACTTTAAACCGGTATACCGCTGCAAGAAATGCAAAAAGGAATTTACAGAGTCTCAAAGAGCCAAAGCATTTTCAAGAGGTTCTTCTCCATTATGGCAAGGTGACGGAAAGTTTTTTCCAGTATGTAAAGATTGTGTAGATGAATTATATAATCACTATCGAGAAGTTTTTGGAAGCGAAGAGAAAGCTTTAAGGCGGGTGTGTTTACACTTTGATGTTTACTGGTCTCCTGAAATATACGCTCTGTTAGGAGACACAAGTTCATCTCGTCCAAGATTTAGAGCTTATATGGAGAAGGCAAACTTATTAAAATACTCAGGCAAAACTTTTGACGATACTCTGGACGAAGAAGAATTAAAATTCAAAAAGGTCAAAGAAGGAAGCGCTACAGAGGACGATGTGATAGATTCTGTGCCGTCAGGTGCTTTGAATTTTGGTGGTAGTGGCGAAAGCGAAGATGAGTTAAAGGTTAGATTAGGCATAACTCCCGCAGACGAAGCCTTTTGGGGATATGGCTATCCAGCCTATAGTTATGCTAATCTTAAGTCACTATACAAAAAACTCACTAAGGACAATCACAATTTAACAGTTGAACAACAAGTGTTATACAAACAGTTATGTATTACAGATTTAAGAATCTCAGAGGCAAATCAACATAACGAAAAAATTGATTCGCTACAGACAAGCATGGGTAACATTATGACCAAGTTAGGAATATCACCTAACCAGACAAAAGAAAGTGACTTAGCTGAAACAAACACTTTTGGCGTATTAATAAAAAAATATGAAGAGCGTAAACCTATAGATGAGTGTAAAAACAAGAATCAGTTAGTTTGGTATATTACAACTTATTTTCTCGGACATTTGTGTAAAATGCTAAAAATACATAATAGATACGCTCATATGTACGAAGAAGAAATGAATAGGTATAGGGTTGAGCGTCCAGAATACGCTGGTGAAGATGATGAAGCTATTTTTGAGTCAGTATTTGCGGAAGCATTAAAGACCGCACCTTCTGACAAGGATGGCGGTGATGCCGATGACCTCAACACAGACTGACAGTATTTATAGCATAAGTTCGGTTACAACCAAAGACCGAATAAAAGAACAACGGCAAGAAACAATGGACAAAGTAAACACGGTAACTGGATATTACAGAGAACACCCAGAACACTTTGTTGAAGATTATCTAAATATTATTCTAAAACCATTTCAATCTATACTTATATGTTTTATGAATATATGCAACCAATTTATGTTTTTAGCCTGTCGAGGCTTAGGCAAAACATTTTTGGTTGCTATTTTTTGCGTTGTTAGATGTATTTTATATCCGGGAACAACAATATGTATTGCATCTGGTAACAGAAAACAGGCTAATTTGGTTTTGGACAAGATTATAAATCTTATTATGCCCGGTGCCCCTAATTTGAGAGCTGAAATTGAATCTTGGAGTATTACAGGTGAAAAAGGCGAAATCAAATTTAGGAATACATCAAAAATATTGGTAGTAACTTCGAGAGACTCTGCCAGAGGTGCAAGAGCAAATATTCTTATTACCGATGAATTTAGAATGGTATCAAAGGATGTTATTCAAACCGTATTGAAAAAATTCTTATCAAATCCCAGACAGCCCGGATTTTTTAAACTTAAAAAATATCAATATCAAAGACCAGATGGTAGTTGGCATGTAAAACCAGAATACCAAGAGAGAAACAAGGAAATTTACATGTCTTCAGCGTGGTTTTGTTCTCATTGGTCTTATGCAAAAGCAAAGGGCTATGCGGCTACTATGTTAGATGATAGTAAAAAATGTTTTATATGTGGTTTTCCGTATCAGCTTGCAATTAGAGAAGGTCTGCTTATGAGAGAACAAGTTGAGGATGATATGGCTGAATCAGATTACAATGAAGTGTCATGGTCAATGGAAATGGATTGTTTGTTTTATGGTGATTTTGAAGGTAGCTTCTACGAATATCCTGTTATCAATCAGACACGAACAATCAAATATCCTTGGTTACCACCCGATTATAGTAGGCTGGCAGGAGATAAAAAACTCATTATTCCGCCTAAGCAACACGATGAAAAGCGTATTTTGTCAATTGATATTGCACTTATGGCAACGACAACAAAACACAAGAATGACGCTTCTGCTATTTTTATCAATAGCTGTGTACCTCAGAAGCAAAAAGGCGGTAGGTTTGTTCATAATATCATATACAGCGACACACTTGAGGGCGAACTGACAAGAGTACAAGCATTGATTGTGCGAAAATTATATGAACAATTTGATTGTGATTATATAGTCATTGATGCGAACGGTGTTGGCTCTGGTGTATACGATGCTCTGGTGGAAGAAATTAAAGACACTGAAACTGGTGTGGTCTATCCCCCATTGTCTTGCTGTAACAACCCAGATATGGCAAGTCGTTGTAAAGATAAATCTGCTCCAAAAGTTATTTGGGCAATTAAAGCAGGTGCTAAATTTAACTCAGACTGTGCATTAGCCTTAAGAGAAGGGTTTAAGTCTGGTCGTATTAAATTACTCATAAATGAGTTTGATGCAGAAACCTGCCTTAATGATATTAAAGGATATAGTAATCTTAGTCCTATTGAGCGAACAAAAATCATTAAGCAGTATATAAATACCACGCTATTGGTTAATGAATTAGTAAAGCTCAACATTGAAGAAAACAATAAACTTATTAAAGTTAAAGAGATGTCTGGTATGCGAAAAGACCGTTTTTCAAGTTTGTCTTACAACTATTATGTAGCAAGACAGATTGAAGACAGTATACGACAAAAAGGCAACACAATCTATTCAGCAAAAGACTTTTTTGTGTTTAGAGCACCAGACATGTATAAGTACCGTTAAAAGAAAGGGTGTGAAAAATGAATAAGATTGATAGTGTAGAAATTCATACTGAGAAGCAACGAACAGAAGATGATAAAAAATATAAAGAGCAGATCAAAACGACTCAGCAAAAATTTGCTGCTTTAAATCAGCTTGTGCTTCGAGACCTAAACAATGACAGAAATACACCTTCCTTTTTTCTGTACACAAAAGACGAAATCAATACATATTTATCCAATCCATATAGATACCAAGCACAGTTACGCAATGCGGTTATTTATATGTATTCGGCAAGTTCACACTTTCGTAGAATTATCCAATATTTTGTTGGATTGACAGACTTGTCTTATATTGTGTCTCCATACAATGTAGATATATCAAGTATGTCAGACACGAAAAAGATTAAGAAAAATTACACAAAGATTTTGCATACATTAGATGGGTTTAACATTAAAAGCTCATTTGACACTATCTTAACCGTGTGCTTACGAGAAGATGTGTTCTATGGAACTATGAGGGTGACCAAAGATAATATTATGATTCAGCAGCTTCCCTCTGATTATTGTGACATAGCGTCCATTCAAGATGGTGTATTGGATGTCTCATTTAATTTTCAGTATTTTGATTCGAGGTCGGAATTGCTACCTCTATACCCTGTTGAATTTACAACTAAATATAATTTATATAAGCAAGATAGTACACAATATAAGTGGCAGTTATTGGATGCTCCGACATCTTTTGCAATCAAATGCAATAAAGATATTTTAAGTTATCCGGTGCCTCCTTTTGTTGGACTTTTGCGTGAATTGTATGAAGTTGAAGACTATAAGCAACTCAATTTAACACAAACCGAAATCGAGAATTATGCGTTACTGGTAATGAAACTGTTAATGAATGACGACGGCTCATTTCCTATGGATTATGAAATGGCTAAAGATATATGGAGAAACTTAGACTCCGTACTACCTAATGAAGTGGGATCGGTTTTAACTCCAATGCCGGTTGAGAAGATTAGCTTTAATCATGCAAACACCTCTGATGTAGACAATGTAGCAGACGCAGAGAATCATCTTTTTACGGCAGCAGGTGTTTCGAGTCTTCTATTTAACAACGCAAAAGCATCGTCAAATGCTTTGCTTTTGTCTATAAAAGCCGACCAAGCAATTACTTATGGAATTGTGTTAAGCATTGAAAAGATGCTTAACCGTTACATTCATACTCTCTCTCATGGAAAAATGTTTAAGGTATCATTTTTGGATGTGAGTCGTTTCAATCGCAAAGAAGCTGGCGACTCGTATCTAAAAGCCTGTCAATACGGATTGCCGATGGTTTCGTATTATTGTGCATCACAAGGACTTAACCAGTCAGATATTGACAGTATGCACTTTTTGGAAAACTCTATTATGGGCATTCCCGATAAGTTTGTTCCATTGAGCAGTTCAGCTACACAGAGTACAAAGGCAGCGGATAGCAATGGAGAAGCAGGAGCACCAACCAAAGATTTAGGAGAAATCAGTGACAACGGTGAAATTGCTCAGGAAAGAGACGAAGAGTAGTGAAATTTATTTATGTAACAAATGAAAAAGACAAACAACTGTTAATCAATGCAGGGTATTCTCTTATTTCTGTTATTGACAATAAGAGAAAATGCTCTACAAGCCCAACACTATATGTATTTGAGAACAAACCATTGCTCTCAAATAATAAAGCTTTATTTGAAAATGTGGCTTGTATTTATTCAGACAAGTTAATGTTTTAAGCCTCACTCATTATAGAGTGGGGCTTTTTACATATTTAAAATCATCTGGAAGGTGGTGAGTAAGAGTGAAGCAAGATAAAAAGCGTGTGACGATTCAATATAGTATCCCTAATCACATTATACAGTACGACAACGAAGAAAAAATCAATAGTTCTTTTGCAAAAGGTGTAATTAAGGTGGCTTATACGGGACTTAATCGCAATAAGACATACATATCGAAAGAAGCATTTGAAAGAGCTATTTGGTCAATTTTTAATTGTCCTGTTGTTACTCACTATCTACGAGAAGAAAAGGATTATGGTGGACACGATGTTGAGATAGTCACCACAGACACAGAAACAGAATTGGTTAATTTAACAGAACCTATCGGAGTAGTGCCTGAATCTGCAAAGTATTGGTGGGAATCCATTGAAGATAGTGGTGGTACTCATGAATATCTGTGTGTTGAAGCTTATTTATGGACAAGGCAAGAAGGTGTGTATAAATTACTTTCCGAAAACAGTGCATCTGAGTCAATGGAGATTTCTATTATAGATGGTGAAATGGACGAGCATGGAGTATATCAGATCAACGATTTTGAATTTGAGGCTTTTTGTGTTTTAGGCGAAGATGTTGAGCCTTGTTTTGAAGGAGCATGTGTCGAAATGTATTCTCAAAGTGGCACTCATGACAAATATAGCGAGATGATGAAGGATTATAAAGCTATGCTCTCAGAAATAAGTAAGAGCACACAGAAGAAAGGAGGAGATATTATGGATAAGAAACAAGAGCTGATTAAAAGCTATGCAGTAGATGTAAGTGATTTGGATATTGAAAATATTTCTATCGAGGATTTAACATCTGAGCTTGAAAGCAGAAAGTTTGCTTTGGAGTCTGATGTTTGTCAGAAATTAATCCATGCAATGGATGATAAGAAAACAAAGATTACTCTCGATGATGATTCATTCTATGAAGTGCGCAAGTATTGGTTTGTGGACTACGACAGTGAGTCTAAAGAGGTATATTACGCAGATTGCGAAAACAGACAGCTCGTTGGCTTTAACTATGAACTTAAGGGTGACGATGTTGTGGTAGACGAATCTACAGCAAAGAGAAAAAAGTATGCCATTGTTGATTATGTAGAGGGTGACAAAGAGATAGAGTCTGCGGTGTTTAATATGGTAGACGAGGTAAAATCTCAGTTTTATTCGACACTCAAATCAAACAAAGAACAGTATGAAGCAAGTCTTGCAAGTATTACCGCAGAAAAGACTGAACTGGAAGAGTATAAGAAAGCAAAAGAAGCAGAAGAGCGTAAGTCACAGGAAGACGCTGTGTTTGCAAAGTTCAGTAATTTGGCAGGGGTTAATGAATACGAGACATTGAAAGCCGAGCATGAAGGCATGAACATTTCTGATATTGAAGAGAAATGTTATGCAATTATGGGCAAAAACGGCATGAGTTTTTCTAAGAAAACAGACAAGCCTCTGGCATTTGGTATTGATAAAAATGTAGGTGGCGTAGCGGATAAGAATAGTGTTATTGATGACACAAATGATTACGGTGGTCTTTTTGCCAAGTTTGGCATTAAACCCAAAGATTAAATAGAGGAGGCATTTATATGGCTGATGTAAAGCATGCTGTGTATAACAGCGATAATGTTAGTGCAACCACAGATGGTTCACTTATTGTTTCAATGAAATATATGGGTTCTGGTAGTGCAGCTACAGCAATTGATAACGGCAATATTGTACTTGTGGGTGAGCTTATGGCAGGGGAAAAGCAGATTCATAAGGCAACAACTCCCGCAGCAAATTCCCCACGAGCTCAGCTTGCTATCGTTACAACTGTAGAAGAGGACAAGAAGGCTGTACTTAAATCAGACTCTAACCTTGAAAAATACACAAACGAAGCTGGTAAAACTCTTAGAGGTTTCCGTTTCCATACAGGTGATACTTTTAGCGTTTCTGCGGAAGCTCTTGATGGTACACCGAAGAAGGGTGACGCAGTAGAAGTACAGGCGGGTACAAAGATGAAGGTTGTTGAAACTGCAACAGCCGCATCAACACAGATTGGCAAAATTGTTGACGAAACAAAGTATAAGAGATACACACTCTATACAATTGAAGTACAGTAAGGGAGGATTGTATTATGGCAGATAATAATAGCATTGTTCAGCTTGCTGTTGACGCATATCACGGTGAAGTTGGTAAGTATTCAAATAAGGACTCAATGGAAGTTCTTAGAAAGTCTCTTGTTGAAGCTAATGGTGGTTCAACCAAGCTTGACTACAAGAGAATTAGAGACGGTAAGTGCGGTCAGCTCTTCTCAATTGTAGAGGAAATTCTTTCTCGCACTGTAGTAGAAGGTCTTCAGAAGAGTGACTTCTTTAACAACTTTGTTGAGTTTAGAAATATTGCAGCCGGTGATGTAAACGCATTTGAAGTACAGGATTCTATTCTCTATCAGGTCGCTGAGGTTGCAGATGGCACACAGGGCGTTAGAAGACAGAGATTTGGCGGTTATAATACTGTAGCAATTGATACAACTCTCAAAATGGTAAAAATCTATGAGGAGCTTCAGAGAGTGCTTAATGGCACAGTGGATTTTAATACACTTATTGCAAGAGTAAGTGAATCCTTTAGTCAGAAGATTCTTGATGATATCTACAAGGTATGGGCATCTGCTACAGCAGACGATTTTGGCGGTGCAGCCTTCTTCCCTGTTGCGGGTACATATAGCGAAGATACTCTCCTTGACACAATTGCACATGTAGAGGCTGCTGCTGGTGGTAAGACAGCAACAATTTCAGGTACAAAGGCTGGTCTTCGTAAGATTGCTCCAAGTGTACAGGGCACTGACTCAAAGAGTGATATTTACAATAACGGTTATTATGGTAAGTATTATGGTTCTAATGTGCTTGCAACTCCGCAGAGACATAAGATCGGCACTACTGATTTTGTATTTGACGATAAGACTCTTAATATCGTTGCAGGCGATGACAAGCCTATCAAGGTTGTATACGAGGGTGTATCAACAATCATTCTTGGCAACCCGACAGAAAATGCCGACCTTACATACGAGTACCTTTATGGTGAAAAGTATGGTATTGGCATTGTGCTTTCAGGTGGCGCAAATACTGGTATTGGTAGATATACTTTTACTAACTAATGATACTGATATTCGGGCGTAGTTAAAACTACGCCCGTTTCAATGAAGGAAAGGATAAATCAAATGGCAACAGCAGTTACAACAACACGCAGAACAACTAAGACAAAAACAAAAACCTCTGCAAATATGGATGTTCCGGAAAATCAGCATATTAAATTAAGAAAAACACTTCCACCTGAAGCTATTATTCCTGTAATTAACGGCTTTCAGGGTAAACTTATTGCACAGAACAGAAGAACTCACGAAGAATTTATATGGGAAGAGTTCGGTGATGTTCAGGATTTGACATTTGCAGATGTAAAGTCAATCTATTCCACAGATAAAGCCTTCTTTTCTAATAATTGGTTTTTATTTGAGGACACTTTAGTTCTTGAGGTACTTAATGCTGAAAAATATTACACCAATGCACTCACAGTTGAAGACTTTGATGCATTGTTTGACAAAACTTCCGATGAGATTAAAGCAATTGTTTCAAAATTAAACCGCTCTCAGAGAATGTCAGTATGTTACAAAGCACGCAATGCAGTAGCAAATCATGAAATCGATTCACTTTCGGTTATTACGGCATTAGAAGAGAGTCTTGGTGTCAAATTAGTCGATAGATAAGGAGGTTTCCGATGATAGTCTCTTATGATGATTTTACCAGAGTGTTTCTGGATAAAGTAAAAGAGTGGAAGTTTTTAGATCCTCATCTTAGCGATAAAGAAAAAACAAGAGTATGTGATGGATATTTAAAACGAGCATGTGCTTCTTTCAATAGAAAGTGTGGTTATAATCTTTACAATAGAGATGATACAACAAGAACATTTTTAGAGAATTTTAGCGCTGAAGATGTAGACGAAATTGTAGACATTATTACCGAAGGTATGGTTGCACAGTGGTTTAAGCCATATGCAAATAATGCAGACAACTTGGAAAACACACTTAACACAACAGATTACAGTGGGTATTCGCCTGCGGAAATTTTAAACCGTGTAAGAACAGCATATAAAGAGGCTGAAACATGTTTCAAAAACAGAGGAAATAATTACTCTTTTGAACACGGAGACTTAACGGATTTACATATATGAACAAACAAATATATTTGCATTATCTATCGTGTTTAATTAATCAGATATTTAAAATTCTACCCTTAAAAGAGCAAAACTCTGAATTTATAGATACTCATATCTCAGATATTATGAAAGAGTTAAAAGGGTTTGATATGCTTATTAAAGACACAGGGTATGACGCTGTGATTATGCGTATTCTTGCTATATTAAGCTATTACGAACAAAATATTTATGTCAGTAGCGTTGAAGATGTGAGACGAAATATTTTCAAAATGATTACTTTGTGCGAAAAGCTTAAATATAGAATTGAAGGTGATAACTGTGTCTTTATGGAATGAGTATATGAATGAACATGTTTCGTTGCCTCAAACTAAACGACAGCAAATGATAGAGCGTGTGCAGCAGCGACAAACTGAATTATTACGAAATAAGAACTTGTCTTATGTAACTGTAACAATAAACGGTGAAGAAAGAGAAGCTGTCATTACGAGGAGCGATAACGGAGATGATATTAAGAACTTACTCTCTCTCCCTAACGAAAAGTTTGAAAGAGGTTCTCTGGTAGAATGGCAAGATAATTATTGGTTGATTATATCGCATGATGTACAGGATGAGTTATACACAAGAGCAAAAATACAGCAATGCAACTACACACTCAAATGGATTAACAACAATGGTGACATAATCGAAAGACATTGTATTATTACCAATAATGACCGTAATTCGTCTGGGGAAAGAGAAACTAAAGAAATCACTGTTGGTGACAACCGTTTAAACCTTATTATAGCTAAGGATAGTGAAACTAAAGAGTTATACAGAGGACAAAGATTTTTGGTTGATGATGTTGATGCACAACAGAACATACTGGCATATCAGATCACAAAACCTGACCGATTGCCGGGGCTTTATAACGGTAAAGGTGTATATACTTTTGGTTTAAAAGAATGTAACAGATCTACCAATGATAATACTGAATTAATGGTTGCTGATTATTACACCTTGATTAACAACTCAAACAAAGACGATATAGATGTTCCAACTTCTCAGCCATATGCTATTCGTATTGAGGGATGTAATGACGGGGTTTTGTATATAGACGAAGATTGTGAACTATCGTTTAGTATAGTTGATAAGCAAGGCGATATTATTCAGAACTCAAATGGGTACGAATACTCTTTAGAGAATGGTGAAGATTATGTATCAATTAAACCAAGTGCCGACAATCATACTTTAACGCTTTATGTTCCGCTTAAATATTCATTTATTGGAAAAAGAGTTACGCTAAGGGTTATGTCTTCATTATACAATTTATCGACAGAAAAAGAATTTGTGATTAAGGGGTGGTCGTAATGCAAGATATTAAGCATAATAGTTTTACAGGTATGACACTTCTTAAACAATTGATTAAAAAGCGTTGCTTAAACAATCAAAATATTGTGAATTTAATATGTATAGACACGGATAATGAAGATAGTTTCGTAGATGTAGTTAAAGGAAGTCAAAGCCCAGCTAAATCGTTTATCAAGCTATTTCCTTATGTTCCTGAGACTATAGAGGAACAAAGTGTATTTGTGACAATGCAGTCAGGGGTAACGCAAGTCAGTTCGTCGGCTGTAAAAACGACATCTTTAATGATTTATATATTTGCACACGAGCAGTTAATGGATATGTTACAGGGCGTCCGTACTGATTTGCTTGCAGGATATATTGATGAAGAAATTAATGGTATGACAGATGTTGGTTTTGGGCGATTAGAACTCGTATCGGCTAACGAATTTAACCCCATACAGGATTATTACGGACAAGCGTTAGAATATACCTTACAAGACCATAACCGCATAGGAAGCAAATTATGAGAAGTAAGGCAATTGATTTTTTAGATATAGACGAGATGACGCTATATCGAGGCAAACCTATTAAAATTTCTACTCATCTAACTCTAAAACAACCAACACTTGATGATATATGTGACATTGGTGAAAAACAATATTTTGCAGAAATAGGTAAAATTTGTGCAACGCCTTCTGATTACAAATCAGAATTATATGATGGTTTTAATTTGTGGTGGGATGAAGTAGACGATTTTGATTTTTTTACTTTAATTTATAAGTCCATAGATAGTGATATTTTGTCACTGCTTTTTGAAGAGGATATTGATTTACAAAGAATGGTACTGGTTAAAGATAATACTTCTCAAGATATTAAACTAATCGATACTAATACTCAATTAATTATTGATAGGTTTGTTTACGAAATTATAGTTAATTACATACGAAAAATTCACAGATTAAAAAAGCACGAAGAGAAAGGTGGAAACACAACCACCAAAAGGTTCATGGTAGATGAAGATAGGGATAACAAAAAATACGCTCGAAAAGAGCACCAAAAAGCACAGTCAACCCTACTCCCTATTGTTTCTGCGTTGACCAATCACGCAAATTTTAAATATAGTTATTCAACGGTTTGGAGTTTGCCTATTTATGTTTTAATGGACGCCGCTGATCGTATTAACGCAATAAATGACTATGAAAACATTATGACTGGGTACTATAGTGGCTGTGTTGATTTAAAGAAAATAAGTAATAAAAGCATTCTTAATTGGATGCGTAATTTGTAGCACTCAAAGGGAGTGCTTTTTATTTTATAAGGAGGATTTATTATGTATAATATTGACAATCTTGTACTTGACAGGGTTACTCGTCTTACAAAGCAGGACATTAGTTCAGGCGATATTGAGTGGACAGCTAATCAGATCAAAGATGGCACACTTGAGTGCGGTGGCGAAGCAGTAAATGCTACAGATAATGTCGGTGCAACAATTGGTTCATTTGACAGAACTAAGACTTCAAAATTTACAGCATCTAACTCTGTTATTAATCTTGGTGTGTTTGCTGACCAGTTGGGTACAAAGAAAGAAGTTGGTGCCGCTGATAAGAAGGTTGTAACTAAGAAGGTAGATGTTCTTGAAGCAAACCCTACTGCTAAAACAATTACACTCAATTGGACTCCTCTCACGACAAGTCCTGTAACAGCTATTTGGGCACTTACTACAGAGGGCGGTCTTGGTGAGAAATTTGCAGTCACAGCGGGTGACCTTGCAACAAATAAAACAAACTTTACTATTGCTGGTAAAACTATCACTCTTGGTGATGATATCCCTGTTAAGAGAGAAGACGGTTCTCCTATGACATTTATTGTTATCTATAAGTGTGAGATGGAGAATGCGGTTAAGATTACTAACTCAAGTGATAACTTTTCTAAGGCTGGTACTTTTGTTCTTGACAGTATTTGTCATGATGTTTGTAATCCATCAACAAAGATTTATACAATTATTGTATTTGAAAGAGCAAAGCTTTCTAACAATTTTTCACTCGAAATTAAACCAGATGGCACACAGCCTATCGAATTTGAAGGTATGACTAACTATTGTTCTAAAGATAAAGAACAGTTCTATGTAGTTATTCCCGAAGACGAAGCTGAGGCATAATTATGGCTATCAGAAAGTGCCTCATTTGTGGTAAAGAATATGAAGCTTGTGTGAACTGTTCTAAATATGGTGGATGGAGGGCAGTTGCCGATACGCCAGAACACTATCAAATTTACTCGATTATACAGGATATGCGTCTTGGTGCTTCTCCGAAAGAACTCAAAGAACAGTTTGCACAGATTAGTAAAGAAGCTACACAATCCATGATGCCAGAAATAAGGGATGTACTTATTAAGGGTAATGTTATTGATAATGGAGTAGCAACCGCAAAGCGAGGAAAAACAGCAATTACAAAGAAAACTGACGAAGATAATAGTAGTCAGAAATGATGTTCTTATAGGGAAGATGGGATTTTCTCCCTTATCTTCCCTATTCTTTTTAGGAGGTCAATAAAATGCGAATTTTAGCGGTTGATCAGGCTCGCAACGGTGGTTGGGCGATATATGACTACGAAAAACAAAAGCTTGTAGACTATGGCAGTTTTAGTTTTCCTAATGGTAAATACACATTTTCAGAGGCTGTTTATGAGATTGAAAAGTATATTAGTCAACTTATTACAAAGAGAAAGATTTCAGTTGTGTTTCTTGAAGACATTAATTTGAGAGCTAATGTATCAGTATTTAAAAATTTGGCACAATTACAAGGCGTATTAATTAACCTCTGTGAAAAAAAGCATTATTTATATCAACTCATATCACCCTCTGTGTGGCAAAATTATTGTAACGCAAGAGGCAGAACAAGTAAAGAAATTAAAGCAAAAATTACTGCAACTATTTCTAACGATAACAAAGCGAAAAAGCAAAGTAAAATACTATCATTGCAGTATGTAAAGAATAAATATGACATTGATACCGATAACGATAACATTTCAGATGCTATCTGTATCGGAGATTACGCTGTACATAATATTAATATACAGCACAAGGAATGAAAGGATTTTTATATATGAAAAAAAGCACAAATAAAAAAAAGGATTATAAAGAAATTCCAGTAATGACTTTTGGAAAAATTTATTACGCAGAAAAAAATGAGCCAAAGTTTTATGATTATGTATTTCATTCAGTAACAACAGATGATAAAAAGCCTGACGAAATAGAACACATCTCTTTAAGAATTAAACATAGTATCGGAGCAGTACGCCTTTCAAATATCTGTAGTACAGTAGCGGAAACTGTATTTGATATATCAGAAAATAGATACCTTCCCGAAATCACATCTACATTGATTGACATGCAGATTCTTAGAGAGTATGCAAATTTTGCAATTCCTACTGTTTTTGAAAAAATGTATTCTTTTGTAACAGAAACAGGTGTTGCAGAGTTTGTTAAAAGTAAAATCAATCAAAAAGAATTGGCGTTAATATATGAAGGTGTTCAGAAGAGAATTGAATATATGCAGAAAAAGGAAATCTCCGAAAAGACCTATGAAACTGCATTAATTATGAATCAGTTTAAAGCATTAACTGAAAACATATCGTCTATTGGCGATAAGGTAGACCTCAATAAGATGATGGATATGGTAAACCACATTATCAAAGAGGAAGAAGATAAGCCAAGCAACAGTCCACTTTCCCTCTTCCCTTCTGCTAAATAAGGGGCTGGTGGTATCAAGACTTTCAATTCGTATGACACATTTGTCAAAGCAATTAACAAGGCGGCTTCTCAGGTCTTAAAAACCGATATTGCTCAAGATATTAAAGGCAAATTGAGAAAAAATATCAAAGCAGATATTTATGATACATATACTCCTACAACTTATGTAAGGCGTAGTGTGAATGGCTTAGGAAGCAGTTCCCAAATTCAAGATGTGTCCCAAGAGAGCAATAAGATTATCATAACTTCTGTAGCAACACCAAACCGCTCAGTTGTTACTCATCAAGTGCCAACCACTACATCGGACGCATTGATTCGTTGGATAGCAGGATATAGTCGGAATGGATATACCAGAAAGAGATATAGTTACACCTCTGACTTATGGAGAGCTATCGGATATGATGCCAAAAAATATGCTTTTATGGGGGTTCGTAATCCTATAGCGTCAACGAGAGCAGAACTAAACAATTCAGACTTTAAAAAAAGTATTACAAGAAAAATTATAGCAAAGTTGAAATAAGGTGGTGGTATGTGTGGCAAATGAAAACGATATTTTTGGTATTTCCGTCCAAGTGATAGCTGGAACAAGAAATGAAGACAAAAAAATTTTCAAAAAGAGTGTTGGAGAATTAGCTAAAGCTATTGACGGTATTAAAATATATAATATAGAAGCCGATCAGAGCAAACAAGCCAAAGACCAATTAAAAAAGAGCGTTCAGACGCTATTTGAAAAATCTCTTCAAAACCCTCCAAAAATTCCAGTAGTTACAATCAAAAAGTTTGACTGTAGTAACGCGATGAAGTCTTTGAAGAAAGACATTGAAAAAGCAATTGGTAGTATTTCGGTTGGTGTTACTGGAAATACAATCAAAGCATCTCGTAGTCAATATAACAAGAATAACAATAGTAATCGGACGACGACCGATGTGACAAGTTATCAACAAACCGCAAAAGAGTTAGCTCAGATTCAGAGCAGAATCCAAAGCATTATTGGCGGTTTAAACCTTCAAAAACAAGGATATCAGTTTTTAAATACACAAGATATTGAGAAATTTCTTACGGTATCAAGAAGTTTGGCTTCTGAAGGAAGACAGTTAGAACAGTCATTATCTCAAGGGTTGGAAGTTCCTGTCGCTGATTTAGACAATTTGAGCCAAAAGGTTGTAAAATTATCGCAAGATGTAACTGCAATCAATACAGAAGGCAGACAGAGTGTTAATGAAATTAATAATATTATTCAAACTGCCCAGTCCTTATATGCCATCCTTGAGAGTCATAATTCAAATAGTGTAATTAGTGCTGAGTCTATAGACAAAACTAAAGCAGAATTACAGGAGCTTATTAATACAGGGAGTCGTGTAGTATCTCCTACTGGTCGCACAAATGAAATATCCGCTTCCGAGTTACAAAGTCAATTAGCTGTTATTACAGAAAGCACCGCTGCCTTAAGGGAGTTTCAAGACGCAGAAGCTCTTGTATCACAAACGACTAATCAATTAACACAAGAGCAAAGCAAAAACTTGCTAACTGTGTCTGAATATCGTACTGCGTGGTCTCAACTTACAACCCTCATATCTAAAAAAGATATTATTGGCGATATGTGGAATAATGGAGAAGATGTACCAAAAGAACTTCTTTCGTCTTTTGCGACAGAGGCACAAGCGTTATCAACCTCTATCTCTAATACTGTAAACAACAACCGTTCTGAAATAGAAAAGATTCGTAGTGATATTGATACAGTATATGATGACATTCAAAACCGCAGTAAAAATGTAGCGTTTATTCCCGAAGGACAATTACAAGAAGCAAAAGCAGACTTGGAAGATATACGCCAAGAATGTGAAAAACTACTTGAAAATGGTGTATGGAATGGTGCAGAAGATTCTTTTATAGACAAGTTTCAAAGTAGGATTAACAATATTAAAGAAAAGCTCAATACTGCCAACGCAACTGGCAAAGCGCAAGGATATCACTATGATATTTTAAATAACTCAGGCGAGGTTGTTAATAATAGTCAGTTGGATAAATATTTGGCTAATATGCGAGCTTTGCGTCAGCAAACAACATCTTTACTTAACGGACACAATATTCCTGACAATCTAAAAAACGAACTTAGTGACTATCTCCAAAAATTTCAATTACTTAACGAAGAAATAACCGCTACAAATCAAGTAACTGGCAAGCTTGGAAATAATGCTGCTTTACATAAATTTGAAACCAAATGGAGTCAGAGTTTAAAAACCGCAAATAAAAGCACAATCGCAAGTACCAAAGCAGTAGAAACACTGCGTTTGCAGGTTATGAAATTTGCGAGTAGCAATCCTAAAGCTGCCCAAAAATATGCTGGACAAATTGAAACCATTTTAAATCAAACATCAGATGCTGTAAAAGTCAGTAGCCAACAGCTTAAATCTTTCCAGTCACAGTTTGCAAATATTAAGACTTCTGCCGAGTCTGATGGATTGATGGGCGCAACCGCTCTACGCACACTTGCAAAGAACTATCTTAAATATGGTTCGTGGAATTTTATCACTTCGTCTATGAATAAAGCTATTGCTACTGTTCAAGACATGATACACATTGTGACCGAGTTAGACACTGCTATGGTGGAGCTTAAGAAAGTTACAGACAGCACCGACTCGACATATGACAAATATTTAACTACGGCAACTGGCAAAGCAAAAGAGCTGGGTACTACTATTAGTGACTTTGTTACAAGTACCGCTGATTTTGCTCGTATGGGTTATGATATACCTGACTCAACGCAATTGGCAGAGGTAGCAACCATATATGCTAATGTCGGTGACGATTTAGATGGTGTTGGTGAAGCAAGTAGTGACATTATTTCCATATTAAAAGCTTTTAACATGGAAGCTTCATCGGCACAAAGCATTGTCGATAAACTTAATGAGGTGAGTAAAAATATATTGCTCAAAGGTATAGAAATATATCTAAAGAAAAATAGCTATATCGGTTAAAAGCCAGTGATGGTTAAGACCGAGGAAAGACTTTATAGGATAGATAAAAACACATCGGAGGTTTATGAAAAAAAGAACTTTTTAATATAAGTGATATAACAACTTATCCATATTTTATTCATACAGATATGAATTATTAACCAATAACACATTAAGAATCAAAAACACATTAAAATCTATCCAATTATAAAGAATCCGTAGAGACTGTAATACCTACACTGGTGACATTGTAGGTTGAGCTAAATCCTAAACCTGTGTTTGCAGGCATGGAGAAGATCCAGTCCGAACTCGCACTATAATCTAACAACGAAATGCGAGAACTAAGAGGAAACTACTTAGTCGCCACTATTTATAGTGGTCAAATCTACTTAATTTGTAGATAGTAACAGAATGAATAATTACGCTGTTTCATCAGGTGATTTAGGCGAAGGCTTGAAGAACTCAGCCGCATCTATGGCTGTTGCGGGTAATAGCCTTGATGAAACTATTGCATTGCTGACCGCAATGACCGAAGTTACACAGAGTGCAGATGAATCAGGTAATGCACTTAAAGTGCTTGCTATGAGATTAAGAGGTATGTCGGTAGAGCTTGAAAAGGCTGGAGAAGATACAGAAGGAATGTGTACAACAACTTCTGAGCTTCAAGACAAAATCAAGGCTTTAACAAAAACTTCTTCGTCTTCAGGCGTGGATATTATGGACAATGGTTCATTCCGTAGCACCTATGATATTCTTAAAGATATCGCTCTCGTATGGGATGAATTGGCTGATAAAAATAAAGCGTCATTACTTGAGCTTATTGCCGGTAAGAATAGGTCTAACTACGCTTCTGCTGTAATTCAAAACATTGGTACAGCAATCAATTCATTAGATACATCCGAGCACTCAGATGGTTCTGCATTAAAGGAACACGAAAAGTACATAGATAGTATCGAAGGTAAAGTAAAACAATTTCAGGCACAGTGGCAGGAATTATCAACAACAACATTATCAAGTGATATTGTTAAAGGCGTGGTTGATACTGGTTCTGGATTGTTAGGATTTTTAACACAAGCTAATGAATTGCTCTCTCATCTTGGAGCAAACATTGGCACTCTTTCCATATCTGGCGTTTTATCTGGATTAATGGGAAGCGACAAGGGTAAACCCAAATTGACGGGTTTTAGGAGTATGCCTATCTATTTTGAGAAAGTAGCGTAATCGTGCTATAATCAAGAAATGGTGATGTATGTCGTTAAATGAGAGGTTAAACTGCAAACGGAATGATAGCCGTCCTGGGAAATGGTGATGAACAATATGCCATATGGAGATGAAAGTCAGAAACAAGTTATTGTTCGGCGTATGTCAAAAGCTAACCGCCGTAATA
>OGOX01000285.1_pt1 | contig 41287 bp, 40 predicted proteins | sample 1552761 | NCBI WGS metagenome assembly OGOX01 (sample SAMEA2580212, study PRJEB22360) | human gut metagenome | biome: human gut; feature: human-associated habitat; material: faeces | place: Denmark | collected 2008/2010
AGAGATCGAAGCCGGCGGCGAGCCCCCGGGCAGGGCGGGAAAGCCGATACTTGATATTATTGACGGCTCGGGGCTTACGGATATTACAGTAGTTGTCACCCGCTATTTCGGCGGGGTATTACTCGGTACGGGAGGACTTGTCCGTGCCTATTCATCGGCGGCAAGGGAGGCTCTTGCGGCGGCGGATAGGCTTAAAATGACCCCCTGCACGGTTTATAGGGCGAGGTGCGGCTATTCCGAGCTTGAACGGCTTACAAAGCTAATAGCGGACTGCGGAGGCAGGGTGGAAAACACGGTCTACGGCGTGGATGTGGAGCTTGAATTTTTCCTTGAGAACTTAGCTTGCGGCGGTTTCTTATTTAAGCTTAAGGAAATGTTTGCCGCGCGGATAAGCGCAGAGGAAATTACTCAAAAAATGCTTGGGGTGGCGGAATGAAAAGGAAAGCAAAAAGGATTTTTATTGTTTTGACTGCGGCGGCTTTACTGCTTGCCGCGGCGGTGTTTGTACCGAATTGTATTGTTGTAAACAAAGCTAAAAGCAATATTATCACTTCTGAAGAAGCCGCACAGCTTTCTGATATCGACTGCGCCGTAATATTAGGCGCCGGTATACGTGACGGAAAACCGACCCCTATGCTAAGGGACAGACTGCTTACGGGAATAGAGCTTTACAAAAGCGGGGCGGCGAAAAAGCTTATTATGAGCGGCGACCACGGAAGTGAGGATTACGACGAGGTTAATACTATGAAATCCTATGCCGTAGAAGCAGGCGTGCCCGACAGCGACATTTTTATGGATCACGCGGGTTTTTCCACATATGAAACAATTTACCGCGCAAGGGAGATTTTCGAGGCGGACAGCATTATTATTGTCTCGCAGGAATACCACCTTTACCGCGCGCTTTATATTGCGGAAAGGTTAGGATTAAAGGCGGTCGGCGTTGCGGCTGATCTTAACACCTACCGCGGTCAGACAAGGCGGGATCTGCGGGAAATTTTAGCGCGGGATAAGGACTTCTTTAAGTGTATAATTAAACCTAAACCGACATACTTAGGCGATAAAATACCCGTAAGCGGCAACGGAAATCTTACAAATGATTAAAAAGTTTAAAAAAATAAAGGTTTTTCGACATTTTTGTCTAATATACTTTATGTAAGGGGCTGATATTACGGAAAACGCAAGAACAGTAACCGAACATAATGAAAAGCTTATTTTAAGCGATAGGGCGGCGCTCTGCGTAAATTCTAAGGGCAGGAAAATCCCCGAAAAGGAATGTGATATACGCACCTGCTATCAGCGCGACCGCGACCGCATAATTCATTGCAAGGCGTTCAGAAGACTCAAGCACAAAACGCAGGTCTTTTTGTCTCCCGAATCCGACCATTACAGAACACGGCTTACCCATACGCTTGAGGTTTCGCAGATAGCGCGGACAATAGCGCGGGCTTTGCGCCTTAACGAGGATTTAACCGAGGCGGTGGCCTTAGGTCACGATTTAGGACATACCCCCTTCGGTCACGCGGGTGAGCGTGCTTTAAGGGAGCTTACCGACATAGGCTTTACCCACTACGAGCAAAGCGTCAGGGTATGCGAAAGGCTTGAAAAGGAGGGTAAGGGACTTAACCTTACATACGAGGTGCTGGACGGAATACTGCACCACACAACAGGCGAGCAGGCGCATACCCTTGAGGGAAGAATAGTCCGTATGGCGGACAGGGTGGCGTATATCAACCACGATATTGACGACGCGGTGCGCGCCGGGGTTATATCCGAAAACGATATACCGAGGGAAATCAGGGACAGGCTCGGTCGCACAAAAAGCGAGCGAATAAACACCCTTGTCACTTCTGTTGTAAATAACAGCGGCGAGGATATTAAAATGGATTCCGAAACCGAGGTATATTATGATATGCTCCACAATTTCCTTTACGACAGCGTTTATAAAAACCCTGTTGCAAAATCAGAGGAAACAAAGGTTTTGGGAATAGTTGAGGGGCTTTTTAAATATTATTTGAAACAGCCCGAAAAAATGCCCGAGGAGTATCTGAAAATTGCTCAAAAGGACGGCGAAATCCGCGCGGTTACCGACTATATCGCGGGAATGACCGACCATTACGCAATTACGGTTTTTTCGGATATATATATTCCCAAGGCGTGGTCTATTTAACTTTCATATAATGTAAAAGGAGGCGGATCTATGATACCCGAGGATATTATAAGCGAAATTAAATACCGTAACGACATAGAAACCGCCGTCTCGGCATATGTTAATTTAAAGCGCAGGGGAAAAAATTTAGTAGGTCTCTGTCCGTTTCACAGCGAAAAAACCCCGTCATTTACGGTTTATCCCGAAAACGGCTCATTTTACTGCTTTGGCTGCGGGGTCGGCGGTGATGTTTTCACCTTTACGGGGCTTATTGAAAACCTCGATTATATCGAGGCGGTAAAGCTTTTAGCCGAGCGCTCGGGGGTCGCTCTTCCGCAGGACGGGTACGACGACTCTATGCAGAAGCTTAAAAACAAAATATATGATATTAACCGCGATACGGCGCGTTTCTTCCACAGCTTCCTTATGTCCGATGGGGGCAAATGGGCGCTTGATTATCTGACGGGCAGGGGGCTTACCCTTAAAACAATAAAGCATTTCGGACTCGGCGCCGCTCCCGATTCGTGGGATATGTTAATTAAGCATTTAAAGGAAAAGGGCTACAGAGAAGAGGATATGCTGGCGGCGGGAGTTGTCGGTAAAAGCGGTCGCGGAACGCTTTACGACCGCTTCAGAAAGCGGGTGATGTTCCCTATAATCAATATCAGGGGCAATATAATCGCTTTCAGCGGCAGAGCGATGCCGGGCGAGGACAAGCAAGGCGGCAAATACGTCAACACCTCGGATACGCCCGTTTACAAAAAGAGTGCCAACCTTTTCGGAATGAATTTCGCAAAAAACGTCTGCTCGGAACGGGTTATACTTGTAGAGGGAAATATGGACGTTATTACCCTTCATCAGGCGGGATTTACAAACGCGGTAGCGCCTCTCGGTACAGCGTTTACAATGGAGCAGGCAAATTTGCTCGCCCGCTACACTAAGGAAATTGTTTTGACCCTCGACGCCGACGCGGCGGGACAAAAGGCAATAAAACGGGCGTCGGAGCTGCTCGAAAGCACGGGGCTTAAAACGCGGGTGGTGGTAATACCAGACGGCAAGGACCCCGATGAATTTATAAAGAAAAACGGACCCGAACGCTTTAGCGCTCTTTTAGAGGGTGCGGTCAGCGATATGGAGTATAAGCTGCTTTGCGCCGCTAAGGATATAAACCTTGAAAGCGAGGACGGAAAGCTTCGCTATCTCAACTCCGCTGCCGAAATTGTCGCGGGCTCAGATGATGTTATGACGAGGGATGTTTATATCGGCAGGCTTTCCGAGAAGTACGGCGTTTCAAGAACGGCGCTTACTGCAAAGGTGGATGAAATCAGGAAAAAGAATATACGTATAAGGAATAAAAAGGAAATATCGGACATTATCCGACCTAAATTTACAAGGGACGACATAAATCCCGAACGGCGGCGATCGCCTAAGGGCACGGCGGCAGAGGAAACTCTCATCGCGGTACTGCTCAAAAATCCTGATTTTTATAAATACGCAAAGGAGCAGCTACCCCCCGAAAAGCTCATAACATCGCTTAACAGACGTATTTACGGGATAATTATTTCTGCGCTTGACAGGGGAGGAACGCTTGATATTTCGGTATTCGCCGAAAAGCTGCTTCCTGCGGAAATCGGTTACCTTGTAACGCTTCAAAACAGCGAAAAAGCGGGCAAAAACCCAAAAATTGTATTAAAAGATTGCATAAGGGTAATATTAGAAGAGGATATGCTTCTATCGGCTCAAAGCCCTGAAAACACATCAGTAGAGGATTGGGCGGCAACCCTTAAAAATATTATCGATAAAAAATCGAAAGGAAATAAATAATGGAAAAGAACAAAAAAGAGCAGGAAAAAGTAATAAAGAAGGCAGAAGTAAGCGCAGAAGAGGGTTATGATTCCGAGGAGGAAAAGGATTTAACCATAGACGATATCGAAAACGCTCCCGACGATCCCGAAGAGCTTTTCTCCGAACCGCCGACCCTTGACCTTGATTTCGACGAAGAGCCCACAGAAGACGAATTGAAGCTCGAGGAAATGGACGTTGACGCCCTTAACGATGACTTAAGCTTTGATAATATGAATTTGGACGACCCCGTAAAGCTTTATCTTCGCGAAATAGGCAGAGTGCCGTTGTTGTCCTCGGAGGAGGAAATTGAGCTTGCGGTCAAGATTTCAAACGGTGATCAGCAGGCCAAGCAGCGCCTTACCGAGGCAAATTTACGCCTTGTGGTGAGCATTGCAAAAAAATATGTCGGCAGGGGTATGTACTTCCTTGACCTTATTCAGGAGGGAAATGTGGGGCTTATTAAGGCGGTTGATAAGTTTGATTACCAAAAGGGCTTTAAATTCTCAACCTACGCCACCTGGTGGATAAGACAGGCTATAACAAGGGCAATCGCGGATCAGGCTCGTACCATACGCATACCCGTGCATATGGTAGAAACGATAAACAGGCTCAAAAAAGTACAGAGCCAGCTTTTGCACGAAAACGGCTATGAGCCGAGCGAGGAGCTTATCGCTGAGAAAATGGAGCTTCCCGTCGAGCGCGTACGCGAGATAATGCGTGTAGCGCAGGAGCCCGTTTCAATGGAAACCCCGATAGGTCCCGAGGAGGATTCGCGCCTCATGGACTTTATAAGGGACGAGGACGCCTTAGCACCCGATGAGGCGGCGCTTAAAACGATTACCAACGAGGATATTGACGGAGTACTCAAAACCCTAACGCCCAGGGAGGAATCGGTAATCAGGCTCCGCTTCGGACTTAAGGACGGCAGATGCCATACTCTTGAGGAGGTCGGCACCGAGTTTAATGTTACAAGGGAGCGTATTCGCCAGATTGAGGCAAAGGCTTTGCGCAAGCTTCGTCATCCTGTTCGCAGCAATAAATTCAAGGACAGATAGTCCGATATAACCGTCGGACGGTCTGTCCGCAAATTGATTTTTACATAAAGGGGCATAAATTAAATGGAAATATCATATAAAACTAAGGGAGTATGCTCAAGGGGCATACTGGTTGACGTTGAGAACGGCATTGTAAAAAAGGTCAGATTTGACGGTGGCTGCAGCGGTAATACTCAGGGGGTTGCCGCACTTGTCGAGGGAATGAAGGTGGACGATGTTATCGGCAGGCTCTCGGGAATCAAATGCGGTTTCAAGAACACCTCCTGTCCCGCTCAGCTTGCAGAAGCGTTAAAGGAGTATAAAAACGCGGAGGGTTCGTCTCCCACCGCACCAAAGGGTGAATAGCTTTGTATTTGGACAATGATATTAAAATCGCAGGCGACAAGCCCTCGGTGGATATAAAAAAGAACAGGGAAAGCGCGTCTTATGAACCTAAAGAGCCTAAGCCTCAGGATATTAAAAGCGCAAAAAAACTGGGAAAAATCATTGCGGAAAAATTCATTAAAGACGCGAGGGACGCAGAGCTTTCGGAGGATTCCGCCGATTCTTCGGATTTTGAGATGGTAATTCAGCGCCGTCTCTTGCTTTCTTTTACCGCAACGGTTGGGTTTGAAAAGTACTGCTCAGACGACGCACTTGCGGGAATAGCACAGAAAAGCTTCATTGACGCGGTTAAAGCAACCGACGACGAACTGTATAAGTCCTCGAGCGATACGGGCGCCTTCTCATTTTATTATCTCGCTTACCGCCGCGGCAGCGAGATAGAGCGCAGAATGGGGCAGACATTTGCAATGCTCTGCGCACACGACGGCGACCCCGTTTATCAGGAGCTTGGCGAAGCGCTTTACTGTTGGTTTATGTCGGCGGTCAAAAAAAGCGCCGATGAACTGGGCTTAATATGACATAAAAAATCCTTCCTTTTCATACTTTTGAAGAGGAAGGAGATTTTTTTATGCCTATAATCTATTTGAGTCCCTCAACCCAGGAGTTTAACCCTTATGTCGGCGGCGGAAACGAGGAGTATTATATGAACCTTATCGCCGACGCGATGGAGCCGTATTTGGCGGCGAGCGGTATACAGTTTGTGAGAAATACACCCGATATGACCGCCGCGTCCTCGATCGCCGCATCAAATTCGGGAAATTACGATTTGCATTTGGCTTTACACTCAAACGCGGTCGGCAGCGGAGCTTCAAATGTTCGCGGTACAGACGTTTACTATTACCCCACAAGCGCTGAGGGTAAGCGGTTTGCAGAAATAGCGGCAAATAATTTACAGCTTATATACCCCTTGCCCGGCAGGGTGAAAACCGTCCCCACAACAACTTTAGGCGAGGTGGCAAAGGTGCGCGCTCCCGGCGTGCTTATCGAGCTTGCATATCACGACAACCCTGAGGACGCCAATTGGATAAGAAATAATATAAATGCGATAGCGCAGAATCTTGTGCTTTCGCTTACCGAGTTTTTCGGTATACCCTTTAATATGCCACAACCTATTATGACGGGCTATGTATCCACTAAGGGCTCTAACCTTAACATACGCTCAAGACCCGATTTGTCCGCGCCGATTATAGGCAAAGCGCCCAACGGCTCGGAAATTGTTATATACAACCGTTTGCCCGACTGGGATTTGATAGGCTACGACGGAATAGTCGGGTACGTGAGGAACAGCTACGTTGCGGGTGTGGAGTAAATTATTTAATTCGGAATTCGTAATGCGGAATTAAAGTTTGGGAACTTTTAACGGTTGGTTTCGGGCTTGTCGGTGCGTTCTAAGATATAGTCCACGCTAACTTTGTAAAAATCAGCCAAAGCGGACAAAACCTGCGGCGGAATCATGCGCTCGCCGCTTTCATAATAAGCGTATGTCCTTTGCGGTACATTTATCTTTTTTCCAATTTCGGACTGCGTAAAATCATTGTCTTCACGAAGCTCGCGTATTCTTTTATATTTCAATACTATCACCAAGAACAGTATATACAGAACAAATTGTTCTATTGACAAATTGAATGTTTTGTTCTAAAATGTTTTCGGGATTATTAATGCGAGGTGATAGGGTTTGATTATTGATATAAGCGGTATAGAGTTACCTCCGGGTAACAGAGGCTCTGATTGCCTTGGAAACGGCGAACATTTTGATGAATTTGGGAATAAAATCGAGTGTTGCTGTGATGAGTGTGATTATATGCTGTGCTGTTTTGGCAAGCAAAGCAAAAAAATGTGCGATGATTGCACCGATACTGAATGTCCGCGGGCTAAAGGCAAAAAACGGAAGAGGATATAGATTAACTCCCCATATATCGTTATGGGGAATTTTTGTATTGTAAAAAGGAAATAATTATGATATTATAGAAAATATTACGAAACGGGATTTTATAGTAAGTAAGGAGGGTGCGAGGCTTTATGAATAAATATAAAACCCTTTTGTCAAATACCCTCCTTATAAGCATTGGCACCTTCGGCTCTAAGATACTGGTCTTTTTTATGGTGCGGTTTTATACCGGGTATCTCACCCCCTCGGATTACGGCACGGCGGACCTTATTACCCAAACGGCAAACCTGTTGTTTCCGATTATCTCTATGGGGATAACGGACGGGGTTTTTCGTTTCGCGCTCGATAACGAGCGTGGCCGGCGGAGCGTTTTCACGGTCGGCTTTATTACGATAACGGCGGGAGCGGTATTCTTTTTAGCGGTTATTCCTCTGCTTAATACTGTCAAGGAATTTAAGGGCTATATATGGCTAATTGTAATTTATACCATGGCGTATTGCTACCATTCGCTTTGCGCCCAGTTTATCAGGGCTAAGGGAGATACCGCGCTTTTCGCGGTACAGGGAATAATTAATACCTCGTTGGTAATTGTCCTTAATATTCTTTTTTTGGCGGTTTTTAAAATCGGCGTTACGGGCTATGTGCTGTCGGTGGTGTTGGCGGACTTTTTGTGCACGATTTTCCTATTTGTAAAGGAACGGCTTTGGAGACAGTTCACGCTTCACCCGCGCAAAATTGCCTTTAAGAGAATGTTGCGTTACAGTATTCCGCTCATTCCCGCGACAATATTCTGGTGGATAACCAGCGTTTCCGACCGCTATATGGTGAACGCGATGATAGGAAGTACAGAAAACGGAATTTACGCGGTATCCTATAAAATACCTACGATTTTAACCCTCGTTTCAACAATATTTATGCAGGCGTGGCAGTTCTCGGCGGTTACCGAGTCGCACGGCGACAGAAAGGAGCATATAAGATTTTTTACCAATGTCTGGCGCTCCTTTCAGGCGGTTATGTTCCTTGCGGGTTCGGTTATTATTGCCTTTGCGAAGCCTGCAATAAGGATACTTTCTACCGAACAGTATTATTCCGCGTGGGAGTATGTGCCGCTTTTGTCGGCTTCGATGATTTTTACCGCCTTTGTTTCCTTTACGGGTACGGTTTATGTGGTTACAAAGCAAAGCGGAATATCCTTTATTACCGCTATGGCGGGCGCGGTAATAAATATTGCCCTTAATTTACTGCTTATTCCGTCGCCGCTCGGGGTTCAGGGCGCGGCGATAGCCACTTTCTTGAGCTATTTTGCGGTGTTTTTAATCCGCGCGGTTAATTCGAGAAAATATATTCCGTTTAAGCTTTACGGCGGGCATATTTCTGTTAATACCGTCCTTATTACGGTGCAGATTGTTTTTTCGGTGCTTCAACTGCCGTTTTGGATTCCCGTTCAGGCAGTCTGTCTGCTTTTGTTGGCGGCGGTGAATTTTAAATTTCTTTTGCCCTGTCTTACAAAACTGCTTTCAATAATTAAAAAATAATATAAATATTCGGAGGACAAAAATTGAGCTTTTTTAACACCTACATTGGAAAAATCGTAATGACCTTTCTAATTTCAATGGTTCCCGTCATCGAGCTGCGCGGCGCTATACCGATAGGGGTAGGCGCGGGGCTTAACCTGTGGCTTGCAATTGCGGTTTCCATTGTCGGAAATCTCGTTCCTGTGCCGTTTATTATCATATTTATTAAAAAGATTTTTGCTTGGCTCAGAACTAAAAGCGAAAAGCTTAACGGGCTTGTTACGCGACTTGAAAAAAGAGCGGAAAGTAAGTCAGCAACGGTGCAGAAATACGCCTTTTGGGGGCTTTTTATACTCGTGGCTATTCCTCTTCCGGGTACGGGCGCTTGGACGGGCGCGCTTGTTGCGGCAATGCTTGAAATGCCGCTTAAAAAAGCTTTTCCCGCAATTATGCTCGGGGTGTTGGGAGCGGGAGCAATAGTCGCCTTTGTCACCTACGGCGCGGGCGCATTGCTGTTTTCTTAATTAATATATTTTCCGATATAGCTTTGTTTAAGGTGCTTGGCACTAATACTGTAAGCTTACGGCACGACCCTCCTTTAGTCGAGGAGGGTTTTTATTATAATTTTAAAAATTATATTGACTTTAGCACGCTGATGTGTTAAAATACTAAAGTAAAATAATTCAGGAGTGCGTAAAATATGCATAAGCTTGATAAAGAAAGAATGAGCCTGCTTTACAGAGCGGTGCTGTCGCTCAAGACCGAGGAGGAGTGCGCGGCGTTTTTTGAGGACGCCTGCACCATTCAGGAAACCGAGTCGATAGCCCAGCGAATTGAGGTAGCCTGTCAGTTAAGCCGCGGCAAAAGCTATGTTGACATTAATAAAAGCACGGGGGCGAGCACCGCGACTATTTGCAGGGTAAGCCGATGCTTAAACTACGGAAGCGGCGGCTACAAAACGGTAATCGGGCGTTTGGAGGAGAATAAATGAGCTTTGACGAGAGTATTTTAAAAAGCGACGAAAGAGCGGTATATGAGCTCAGAGCGCTTTACAGAGAATACGGATATAACCAATTTAAAATGAGCAAGTTTGAGGAATATGATCTGTACTCCGAAAACAAGGACTTTTTGGTATCGGACGGGGTTATAACCTTTAACGATACAAACGGTAAGCTGTTAGCCTTAAAGCCCGACGTCACCCTTTCAATTTTAAAGAACTTTAAGGACGAGGCGGGGGCGACCGAGCGGCTTTACTACAATGAAAATGTTTACAGGATTTCCGAAACCTCCCATACATATAAGGAAATTATGCAGACGGGGCTTGAATGTATCGGGGATATAAACGGAGATAACGAGGCAGAGGTTATAATACTTGCTCTTAAAAGCCTTGCGCTTATAAGTAATGCTTTTGTGCTTGACTTGTCCCACGTAGGTCTTGTCTCGGCTCTGCTTGACGGCTTCTCTTTAGTGGGTGAAAAAAGGAAATCGGCTTTAAACGCAATCGTATCAAAAAACGGCGACCTGCTTCGCGAAACCTGCGGCGAGGAAGCTTTCAGCGAGCTTAAATGCCTTATTAAAAGCTTTAAAAACGCTAAGGACGCGATTAAGGCGGTAGGCGAAATCTGTAAAAACGATTTGGCAAAGCAGTACGCTAAGGAGCTTTGGAATATTTACAACCGCGCGGACAGCGAGGGTTTTGGTAACAATATTAATATCGACTTTTCTATAGTTGATTCCGCCGCTTATTACAGCGGAGCGGTATTCAAGGGATATATAGGCGGTGCTGAGTCACGGGTGCTTTCGGGCGGAAGATATGACGGGCTTATGCGCAAGATGGGAAGAAAATCGGGCGGAATAGGCTTTGCTGTGTATCTTGACGCGCTCGAGCGCGCGGACGAAAAGGCGGGAACCGATAGCGGCTATATAAATGTCGCCCTGCCTAAAGGCAGACTTGGCGAAAAGGTTTATTCAATGTTTGAAAGGGCGGGTTTTCCTTGCCCGTCAATCAAGGAAAACAACCGCAAGCTGATTTTTGAAAACAGCGAGTTGGGACTTCGATTTTTCTGGGTAAAGCCGTCGGACGTTGCTATCTATGTTGAGCGGGGCGCGGCGGACATAGGCGTTGCGGGAAAGGATATCCTGCTTGAGTATGAGCCTGATGTTTATGAACTCCTTGATTTAAAACTCGGAAAGTGCCGTATGGCGGTGGCGGGCAAAAAGGACTTTAAGGACGACACCTCTAAAACACTTCGTGTAGCCACAAAGTTTTCAAATATCTCGCGTCAGTACTACGCCGAAAAGTGCCGCGATATTGATATTATCCACCTTAACGGCTCGATTGAGTTAGCCCCGATTTTAGGGCTATCGGACGTTATTGTGGACATTGTGGAGACGGGCAAAACCCTGCTTGAAAATAACTTAGAGCCGTTTGAAACAATCGTTCCGATAAGCGCAAGGCTTATTTCAAACAAGGCAAGCTTCAAATTCAAGGCGGAAAAAATAGAGAAAATCAAAAAGGGACTTTTAAGTCTTACGGAGAATGAAAAATGATTAAGATTATGAAATACGGCGAGGTTTCGCCCAAGGAAATTTTCGCGCGAGGCACGGCGGCGACCGATGTTTCGGGTATTGTGCGCGATATTATAGACAATGTTAAGGCAAACGGCGATAAAGCGCTTTACGAATATTGCGAAAAATTTGATAAGGCGAAATTATCCTCGCTTGAGGTTACTAACGAGGAAATAGACGAGGCATTTAGCACGGTTGAGCCTCAGTTTATAGAGATTTTAAAGCAAGCGGCGGAGAATATCCGCGCCTTTCACAAACAGCAGGTGCGCCAAAGCTTTATCCTGAACGGCGACGGCTATGTGACGGGGCAGAAAATCACCCCGATTGAAAAGGTGGGGCTTTATGTACCCGGCGGTACGGCGGCGTATCCCTCCACCGTTTTAATGGACAGTATTCCCGCTAAAATCGCGGGCTGTGAGGAGATTTGCATTACCACTCCCCCGTCAGCGGACGGCAAGGTTAATCCCACAATACTTGCGGCGGCGAAAATAGCGGGGGTTGACCGCATTTTCAAAATCGGCGGAGCACAGGCGGTAGCCGCACTCGCCTACGGAACCGAAACAGTACCTAAGGTCGATAAAATTGTAGGCCCCGGCAACGCCTTTGTTGCAGAGGCTAAGAGACAGGTTTTCGGGCTTGTTTCGATTGATATGATAGCGGGGCCAAGCGAGATTTTGGTAATTGCAGACGGCAAGAGCAACCCGAAATTTGTCGCGGCGGATCTGCTCTCTCAAGCGGAGCACGATAAAATGGCGTCGGCGGTGCTCGTGACCGACAGCGCCGAATTAGCAGAGCAGGTAAGTGCCGAGCTTGAAAGGCAGATACCCTTACTGCCCCGTGCCGAGATAGCCCGCATTTCGATTGACAATAACGGCAAAATCATCGTCGCCGACAATCTTTTTGATGTTATTGAGGTTGCAAATGAAATAGCCCCCGAGCATTTGGAGCTCTCGGTTGACAATCCCTTTGATTACCTTGACAAAATAAAGAACGCAGGCAGTATTTTTATGGGCAGATACTGTCCCGAGGCTTTGGGCGACTATTTTGCAGGGCCTAACCACACACTGCCCACCTCGGGTACGGCAAGATTTTCAAGTCCCCTTTCGGTCGACGATTTCGTTAAAAAATCACAGTACACCTATTATACAAAGGACGCGCTCAAAAAGTCTGCCGAGTCGGTGGCTTTCTTTGCCGAAAAAGAGGGTCTTTCCGCCCACGCAAGGAGCGTTACGGTGCGTTTTGAGGATGAAACAAAATGAGCAGATTTCTAAGCCAAAAATTAGCGGGGCTTGAGGCGTATGTTCCGGGGGAGCAGCCGAGGGACAAGCGTTACATAAAGCTTAACACCAACGAATCGCCCTATCCGCCGCCGAAAAGCGTTACCGATTCGATAGGAAAAGCGGAAATCGAGGATTTGCGGCTTTACTCCGACCCCGAGTGTACCGCACTTAAGGCGGCGCTGGCAGAGCAGTACGGCGTAAATACCAAAAATATTTTCATCTCCAACGGCTCGGATGAGGTTTTAAATTTCGCCTTTATGGCGTACGGCGATAAGGGGGCGGTTTTCCCCGATATAACCTACGGCTTTTACTCGGTGTTTGCCGATTTATACGGAATTAATGCCGAGGTCGCACCTCTAAATGAGGATTTTACGGTTGATATAAACGACTACTGCGGCAAAAACAGCCTTGTAGTAATTGCAAACCCCAACGCACCCACAGGTATCGCCTTAGAGCTTTCAGAGATTGAGAAAATCGTTTCCTCAAACCCTGACGGGATTGTGATTATAGACGAGGCATACGTCGATTTCGGAGCACAAAGCGCAATAAAGCTTACCGAGGAGTATTCAAATCTGCTTGTCGTGCAGACCTTTTCAAAATCCCGCAGTATGGCGGGGGCAAGACTGGGCTTTGCCTTTGCGAATGAGCAAATTATCGAAGACCTCGAAAAAATCAAGTATTCTACCAACCCTTACAATATTAACAGGCTGACCCAAATTACGGGGACGGCGGCGCTAAAAAATCAGGCGTATTTTGACGAAAACTGTCACAAAATCGCCGAAACACGGGAATATGTAAAGGCGGAGCTTAAACAGTTGGGCTTTACGGTTACCGATTCAAAGGCGAATTTCCTGTTTGCCAAAAGCGATAAAATAGGCGGTAAGGAGCTGTATTTGTCCCTTAAGGAGCGCGGAATTTTAATAAGGCATTTTGAAAACGAGCGCATAAAGGACTTTAACCGCATTACCGTAGGCAGCCGTGAGGAAATGGAAATATTCCTTAAAAATGTGGGTGAAATTATGGGAGGCAAGCTATGAGAACCGCAGAAATCAACAGAAAAACCAATGAAACCGATATTAAGCTAAGCCTTAATCTTGACGGTACGGGAAAAAGCGAAATCAACACAGGCTGTGGCTTTCTTGACCATATGCTTGCCCTTTTTGCCCGTCACGGCGGGTTTGACCTTACCGTTTCCTGCAAGGGAGACACCTATGTGGATTACCATCACACGGTGGAGGATATCGGCATAGCCTTGGGCGATGCGTTTAAGTCAGCTTTAGGCGATATGCGGGGCATTACCCGTTACGGAAGCTTTATTCTGCCTATGGACGAAGCGCTTATTATGACGGCGGTGGATATTTCGGGACGGTCGCATTTGTCCTATGATTTAACCATTCCCGCCCAAAAGGTCGGCGATTTTGATACCGAGCTTGCAGAGGAATTTTACTTAGGCTTTGTGCGCCATGCGGCTATTACCTTACATATAAAACAGCTTAGCGGCACTAACTCCCACCACATTATTGAGGGAGCGTTTAAGTCTGTATCAAGAAGTCTTGCGGCGGCGGTTAAGATTGATGAGAGCCGCAGAGATGAAATTCCGTCCACAAAGGGTGTGCTTTAAATGATTGCAATTATTGATTACGGTGTAGGTAACCTTTTTTCCCTATCCTCTTCCCTAAAAGCGGTGGGAGCGGACGCGGTTATCACGGGGGACAGCGAGCAAATACGAAAAGCCGACAAGCTGATACTACCCGGTGTGGGCGCCTTCGGCGACGCCATGGAAAAGCTAAAATCCGACGGGCTTGATAGGCTTATAAAAGAAGAAACCGCTTTGGGCAAGCCGCTTTTGGGTATCTGCCTTGGTATGCAGCTTTTGTTCGACAAAAGCTACGAGTTCGGCGAGCATTTTGGGTTAGGTCTTATTAAGGGCGAGGTTGTGCCGATGGAGGGCAGAATACCCCAAAACCTTAAAATACCGCATATCGGCTGGAATGCGCTGAAGTTCACGGGTGACTGCCCGATTTTTAAAAACAATAAGGACGGCGATTTCGTTTATTTTGTTCATTCCTTTTTTGCGGACGGTTGTGAGGAAAGCGTTACCGCCACCACCGAATACGGCATAAAAATTACCGCGGCGGCGGCAAATAAAAATGTTTTCGGCTGTCAGTTCCACCCCGAAAAGAGCGGCGAAACGGGGCTTAAAATTCTGCGCGCCTTTTGCGGCTTGGAGGCAAATAAATGAACATTTTTCCTGCGATAGATTTGTACGAGCGCAAGGCGGTGCGGCTCTTTAAGGGCGATTACGCCGAAATGACCGTTTACAGCGACAATCCCGTTGAAATAGCCCATGATTTTGAAGCTAAGGGCGCAAAATATATCCATATAGTTGACTTAGAGGGCGCGAAGAACGGCGAGACCCCTAATTTTGAGGTTGTAAAGGAGATCGCCCAAAATACGGGACTTTTTTGCGAGATAGGCGGCGGCATACGCTCGATTTATACCGTTGAAAAGTATTTAAGCGCGGGGCTTGACCGCGTGATTTTAGGCACGGCGGCGGTGAATGATGAGGAATTCTTGCGAACCGCCGTAAATAAGTACGGCGATAAAATCGCTGTAGGCGTAGATATAAAGGACGGCTTTGTAGCGGTAAAAGGCTGGACCGAAAAATCGGAATACAGTTGTTTTGATTTCTGCGAAAAAATGCGGGAAATAGGGATTAAAACCCTTATCTGCACCGATATTTCAAGGGACGGCGCGATGAGAGGCACAAACCGACAGCTTTATAAGGAGCTTTCCGAAAAGTTTGATATGAACATCACCGCCTCAGGGGGAGTGTCAAGCATTGACGATATTAAGGCTTTAAGACAGCTCGACCTTTACGGCGCGATAATCGGTAAGGCATACTATATAGGAGCAATCGACCTATGTGAAGCATTGGAGGCGGCAAAATGATTACCAAAAGAATAATTCCCTGCCTTGACGTTAAGGACGGCAGGGTGGTAAAGGGCGTAAATTTTGAGGGGCTTAACGATGTTTCCTCCCCCGTGGAGCTTGGCAAATATTACAGCGAATGCGGTGCGGACGAGCTGGTGTTTTACGATATTACCGCCTCGAGTGACGGAAGAAAGCTTTTTACCGATATATTAAAAGAGGTAGCAAGTAATATTTTTATCCCCCTTACCGTGGGCGGCGGAATAAATACCTTAGAAGACTTTGACCGCGTGTTAAAGTGCGGCGCGGACAAGGTAAGCGTAAATTCCGGAGCCATTAAAAACCCCGACCTAATAAAAGCGGCGGCGGAAAAATACGGCAGTCAGTGCGTTGTTATATCCGCAGATATTAAGCGGGTTGACGGAGAGTTCCGCGTGTTCGCGCGGGGCGGCAGGGACGATACAGGGTTAGAGGGCGTCTCCTGGATAAAGCGGTGCGTTGAAAACGGCGCGGGCGAGGTTGTTGTTAATTCAATCGATACCGACGGGGTTAAAAAGGGCTTTGATATAGAAATGCTAAAAGCCGTATGCGAGGCTGTTAATGTACCTGTTATTGCCTCGGGCGGAGCGGGAAGGGCTAAGGATTTTGTAACCCTGTTTAAAGAAATCCCCGATATTGACGCTGGGCTTGCCGCTTCGATTTTCCATTTCGGAGAGGTTAAAATTTCCGAACTAAAGCAACTTTTAAATAAAAACAATATTAATGTGAGGCTGTAATCTATGATAAATATTGACGAGCTTAAATTTGATGAAAAGGGACTTATACCCGCGGTTGTGGTGGACGCGCACAGCAAAAAGGTGCTGACGGTAGCCTATATGAATAAGGAAAGCCTTAAAATCTCTATGGAAAAGGAGCTTACCTGCTTTTACAGCCGTTCAAGAGATGAGCTGTGGCTCAAAGGGGAGACAAGCGGCAACTACCAGCACATAGTTTCTATTACCGCCGACTGCGATAAGGACGCGCTGACGGTTCTTGTCGAAAAGGAGGGTCCCGCCTGTCATACGGGTACAGATTCCTGCTTTACAAACCCTGTTTTTAGGAGCGAAAACCGCGCTGAATTTTCTATGGACGGACTGTATGAGCTTTTAGAGGGCAGAAAAAAGGATATGCCTGAGGGTTCATATACAACCTATCTTTTCCAAAAGGGAATGGATAAAATACTTAAAAAGGTCGGCGAGGAATCTACCGAGGTTATAATTGCGGGCAAGGCGAACGACAAAAAGGAAACCGTTTACGAGATTGCGGACCTTGCTTATCATATTATGGTTATGATGGTGGAAATGGGTATCTCGGTGGACGATGTACGAAAAGAGCTTGCTTCACGACACATTATAGATCACAAGGTAAAGCAGGAGAAAATGGCGAGCGATGAAATGTAATTTTCATACTCATACGAATTACTGCGACGGCAAGGATTCGCCCGAGGAGTTGGTAAAAGCGGCTATTCAAAAGGGATTTTTCGCCCTGGGCTTTTCTTCCCACAGCTATACCGAAATGGACAAAAGCTTTGCAATGAGTGCAAGTGAAGCCGAAAAATACCGTGCTGAGATTGCCGACCTTAAAGAAAAGTATAAAGGCAAAATAGAGCTTTACTGCGGAATTGAGCAGGATTATTTTTCGGACGAGCCGACCGGATGCTACGATTATGTCATAGGCTCGGTGCATTACGTTTTAAAAAACGGGGAATATGTCTGCGTCGATAATACCGCCGAGATTGTAAAAGAGGCGGTAAATAGGCTTTACGGAGGAGATTTTGACGCCCTTGCCGAGGATTATTTCGCACTTGTCGCAAAGATTCCGGATAAAACAAACGCCGATATAATAGGGCATTTCGATTTGGTGTCAAAGTTCAGCGAAAAAAACGGCTACGGAGAAAGTCCCCGATTTTTAGCGGCGGCGGAAAAGGCTGTAAAGGCGCTTGTACCTTACGGCTTGCCCTTTGAAATCAACACAGGCGCTATGGCAAGGGGGGTAAGAAGCGTGCCCTATCCTTCGCCCGAAATTCTTAAAATGATTAAAAAGCTCGGCGGGGAAATTATCCTTTCAAGCGACTGCCACGATAAAAACTACCTCGATTTCGCGTTTGATAAGGCGGCTGATTTAGCGCGTAATACAGGCTTCACCCGCTCCGCCGTAATAAAAAACGGCAAAATAGAGTATATAGGGCTTTAAAACTGTTATGTGTAATAATATAAGTGGGACGGCGCACTGTCTCACTTATATTTTATATATTATTCTATTCCGTCCGCATAGCTGCAGGCGTTTGTGGCGGCAACCGCGCCGTCCGCCGCGGCGGTCACAAGCTGCCGAAGCTCCTTTGTGCGGCAGTCGCCCGCGGCGAATATACCCGCTCTTGAAGTGCGGCAGTCCTCTCCCGCCTTTATATATCCGTATTCGTCCAGCTCTACAATATTTTTATAAGCTCCGTTTTGCGGAAGCTGTCCTATCGCTACGAAAAGCCCTGAAACGGGGATTTCTTTTTTCTCACCGGTTTTCGTATTTTCGACCGTTACAGAGGTGACTGCGCTTTCGCCGTTTATAGCCGTCAGCACGGAGTTAAGCACATAATTAACATTGCTTTTTTCTCGAAGGCGCGAAACCGTGCTTTTATCGGCGCGAAACCCGTCTCTTCTGTGGATTACGGTCACGCTTTCGCAAATGTCCGCAAGAAAAGCCGCGTCGCCTAAAGCTGTGTTGCCTCCCCCCAAAACCGCGACCCTTTTATTCTTGTAAAACGCGCCGTCGCAGACCGCACAGTAGGATACGCCCTTTCCGACAAATTTATCTTCTTCGGCAAGCTCTGTCTTTCTGTGGCGGAGTCCGCCCGCGATTATTACTGCCCTGCCCGTGTATTCGCCGTATTCGGCGGCAACCGTTTTATAAGCTCCGTTTTCCTTAATTCCCACTGCGGTATCAAAGACGGTTTGGGTGCCTAAAGCCGCAGCCTGAGCGTGAAGCTTATCCGAAAGCTCAGCGCCGCTTATGTTCATAAACCCCGGGAAATTTTCCACACCGTCGGAAAGCGAAATCTGCCCGCCGAAACTGTTGTTTTCAAGCAAAAGCACGGTTTTGCCCGCCCTGCGTGCGTATACGGCAGCCGTAAGTCCCGCACAGCCGCCGCCTATTATAATAATGTCGTAGATATTTTTATTCATATTTTTAATTTCCTCTTATCTTCTTTCTGAGTTACAGTTAAATAATAGCATAAGGTCAAAAAAAAAACAAGCCAAAAGCCGTAAGTATGTTTGAATGTATTTTAGTGTAAAAAAGTGTTGATTATACCGAAAAATTATAATATAATAAACATATATCAGTTATTACATATCCAGTATATAAATATTGCATTTCACCCGCATATAAAAGTATGTTAAAATATTAACAAACTTAAAGGAGATTCCGCGTAAGCCTAAAATATCGGCACTGCGGCAGGTCTTTAGTTGATTTCAAAAAATTAATCAAATATTATTATAGAAGGAGAAAGAATGATGGAAAAGAATTATTCGATAGTAGACAGCGTCGAGACCCTCGAAGCGGCAATCGAGAGGGTAAGGGCCGCGCAAAAGAAGTTTGCGACCTATACTCAGGAACAGGTTGACGCGATCTTCAAGGCTGCCGCTACAGCCGCAAACCAAGCGCGTATTCCTCTTGCTAAATCGGCGGTTGAGGAAACAGGTATGGGTATTGTCGAGGATAAGGTTATTAAAAACCACTATGCTGCGGAATACATCTACAATGCCTACAAGAACACCAAGACCTGCGGCGTAATCGAAGAGGACAAGGAATTCGGTATAAAGAAGGTAGCGGAGCCTATCGGTGTAATTGCGGCGGTTATTCCTACCACCAACCCCACCTCCACCGCTATTTTCAAAACCCTCGTTGCTCTTAAGACCCGCAACGGTATTATCATAAGCCCCCACCCGAGAGCTAAGGGCTCCACAATCGCCGCCGCTAAGATAGTTCTTGAAGCCGCTGTTAAGGCAGGCGCTCCCGAGGATATTATCAGCTGGATCGATGTTCCCTCCCTCGAAATGACAAACCTCGTTATGAAAGAGGCGGACATAATTCTCGCTACAGGCGGCCCCGGAATGGTAAAAGCCGCTTATTCAAGCGGTAAGCCTGCTTTGGGCGTAGGCGCGGGCAACACCCCCGCTATTATCGACGACACAGCCGACATTCTGCTTGCTGTTAACTCTATTATTCATTCAAAAACCTTTGATAACGGTATGATCTGTGCTTCCGAGCAGTCGGTAATCGTTCTTGACAAGGTTTACAAGAAGGTTAAGAAGGAATTTGCCGACAGAGGCTGTTACTTCTTAAATCCCGAGGAGACCGAGAAGGTTCGCAAGACCATTATCATCAACGGCGCGCTTAACGCTAAGATAGTAGGTCAGAAGCCTGTTACCATTGCCGCTCTCGCGGGCGTTGAGGTTCCTGAGAAGACCAAGATACTTATCGGCGAAGTTGAGAGTGTTGATATTTCCGAAGAGTTCGCTCACGAAAAGCTCTCACCCGTACTTGCTATGTATAAGGCTAAGGACATTGACGAGGCGTTCGACAAGGCTGAACAGCTTATCGCCGACGGCGGCTACGGTCACACCTCTTCAATCTATCTTAACGCTGTTACCGAACAGGAGAAGATCAACAAATTCGCCGCTCGTATGAAGACCTGCCGTATCCTCGTAAACACCCCCTCGTCACAGGGCGGTATCGGCGACCTTTACAACTTTAAGTTAGCTCCCTCGCTTACCTTGGGCTGCGGCTCTTGGGGCGGAAACTCGGTATCCGAGAACGTAGGAGTTAAGCACTTAATCAATATTAAAACGGTTGCCGAGAGGAGAGAAAATATGCTTTGGTTCAGAGCGCCTGAAAAGGTTTATATTAAGAAGGGCTGTCTGCCCGTTGCCCTTGACGAGCTTAAGAGTGTTTTAGGCAAGAAAAAGGCATTCATTGTTACCGACAGCTTCCTATTCAACAACGGATATACAAAGCCGATTACAAACAAGCTTGACGAAATGGGAATTGAGCACGCCACCTTTGCCGATGTTGCTCCCGACCCGACGCTCCAGTGTGCACAGAAGGGCACAGAGCAGATGCGCGCATTCGCTCCCGACGTAATTATCGCAATAGGCGGCGGCTCTGCTATGGACGCGGCTAAGATTATGTGGGTACTTTATGAGCATCCCGAGGCCGACTTTATGGATATGGCTATGCGCTTCTCTGATATAAGAAAGAGAATTTACACCTTCCCGAAGATGGGCGAAAAGGCTTACTTTATCGCTGTTCCGACCTCTGCGGGCACAGGCTCTGAGGTTACTCCGTTTGCTGTTATTACCGACGCCGACACAGGCATTAAATATCCGCTTGCCGATTACGAGCTTATGCCTAATATGGCTATCGTTGACGCGGATATGCATATGACCGCTCCCAAGGGACTTACCGCCGCTTCGGGTATCGATGCGGTTACCCACAACCTAGAGGCTTACGCTTCTATGCTCGCCACCGACTATACCGACGGTCTGGCTCTGCGCAGTCTCCAGATGATATTCAAATATCTCCCCGCGGCTTACGATAACGGTCCGAACGATCCCGTTGCTCGGGAGAAGATGGCTAACGCCGCTACTATGGCGGGTATGGCTTTCGCCAACGCGTTCCTCGGCGTTTGCCACTCTATGGCTCATAAATTGGGCGCCTTCCACCACATTCCGCACGGCGTTGCAAACGCGCTTATGATCGATGAGGTTATCCGATTCAACTGCGCCGAGGTTCCGACTAAGATGGGTACCTTCCCGCAGTACGACCACCCGCACACCCGCGCTCGCTATGCCGAGGTTGCAGAGGTGCTTGGAATTAAGGGCAAGAATGATGAAGAAAAGGTTGAGGGTCTTATCGCCGCTCTTGACGAGTTAAAGGCTAAGGTCGGAATCAAGAAGACAATTCGCGACTATGTTCCGGATGAGGCTGACTTCTTAGCTCGCCTTGACGAGATGACCGAGCAGGCGTTCGACGACCAGTGCACAGGCGCTAACCCGCGTTATCCGCTGATGAGCGAAATCAAGCAGATGTATCTCAACGCTTATTACGGCAAGCACGAAAACGTTTAATAAAAAGCTATCGGGAGGTAAATAAAATGAAACTTGATAAAATTATCGCAGTCAGAACCGGTAAAACAATATACAAGGATGAGGATCGCGCGGTCAAGGTTTTTGACAGCGACTATTCCAAGGCAGATATTTTGAACGAGGCTCTCAATCAGGCGCGTATCGAGGAAACCGGTCTTAACATTCCTAAGATTTTGGGCGTTAATATGATAGACGGCAAGTGGGCAATCGTCAGCGAGTTCATTAAGGGCAAGACAATGGCTCAGCTTATGGCGGAAAACCCCGATAAGTTTGACGAGTATTTAGAGCAGTTTGTCGATATTCAGATGAGCATTCACGAAATGAAGGCTCCCTTGCTTACAAAGCTTAAGGATAAGATGAACCGCAAGATCAGTCAGGCGGACATTGACGCGACAACCCGCTATGAGCTTCACACCCGCCTTGAGGGTATGCCTAAGCACAACAAGGTTTGCCACGGCGACTTTAACCCCTCCAACATCATCATTACAGACGATGGCGTTCCCTATATCCTCGACTGGTCGCACGCTACACAGGGCAACGCCTCCGCAGATGTTGCAAGAACCTATCTGCTTTTCTGGCTTGACGGAAATATTGAGGGTGCGAAAAAGTATATGGAGCTTTTCTGCAAGAAGAGCGATACTGCTAAGCAGTACATTGAAAAATGGCTTCCCATCGTTGCCGCTTCCCAGTCTGTTAAAGGCAACGCAAAGGAAAGAGAATTCCTGCTTTCCTGGGTTGACGTTGTAGATTACGAATAAAAAACATTTGGGAGGAAAGAAAATGAAAGTTACAGTATGTATAGGCAGCTCCTGCCACCTTAAGGGCTCAAGACAGGTTGTTGAGGAATTTCAGTATCTTATTTCCGAAAACAATTTAAAGGACGAGGTTGAGCTCGGCGGTACTTTCTGCATGGGCAACTGTCAAAAGGGCGTTTGCGTGACCGTTGACGGCGAGCTTTATTCCGTATCCCCCGAAACCGCAAAAAGCTTTTTTGAGGAGAATATTCTCGCAAAAATAAAATAATTTAATTCAGGAGGGGCTTTGCTCCTCCTAAATACAATAAAAAGGACTGACTGTGTATGGCGGAGTTTTTAAAGCTTAAAAAGTCTAACTGTAAAAACTGTTATAAATGCATACGCCATTGCCCTGTGAAATCGATTAAATTCTCGGGCAATCAGGCGCATATAGTCGGAAACGAATGTATACTCTGCGGTCAGTGCTTCGTTGTGTGTCCGCAGAACGCAAAGGAAATTGCGGACGAGACCGAGAGGGTAAAGGTGCTTATAAATTCGGGCGCGCCGGTTATCGCAAGCGTTGCGCCATCCTTCATCGCAAATTATGACGGAGTGGGCTTTGAGGAACTCAAAGTCGCTCTTAAAAAGCTCGGCTTTGCAGACGCGGAGGAAACCGCGATAGGTGCGACGATAGTAAAGCGCGAATATGAAAGACTGCTCGAAAATGAGCATAGGGATATTGTAATATCCTCCTGCTGTCATTCGGTCAATCTGCTTATTCAGAAATACTATCCCTCGTGTTTGCCGTATTTAGCGGATGTTTTATCCCCTATGCAGGCGCATTGCGAGGATATTAAGCGCCGCAACCCTGAGGCTAAAACCGTATTTATAGGTCCCTGCGTTGCAAAGAAGGACGAGGCAGACTACTACGCGGGAATTACCGACGCGGTGCTTACATATGAAGAGCTTACCCGCTGGTTAGGCGAAGAGGGAATTACCTTAGAGCAAAAGCTTGATAAAAACGACGAAAGCTTAGCCCGATTTTTCCCGACCACGGGCGGTATTTTAAAAACTATGGAGGCAAACAGGCTTGCCGACTACACCTATCTTGCAATCGATGGGGTGGAAAACTGCAAGGCGGCGCTCCACGATATTGAGGAGGGCAGGATTAGTCACGCCTTTATTGAAATGTCTGCCTGCTCGGGGAGCTGTATCGGCGGCCCTGTAATGGAAAAATACCACCGTATGCCCGTAAGGGATTATATGGCGGTGTCGAACTATGCGGGCAAAAAGGATTTCGATGTTGCCCAACCCGATTTTTCGTCACTTCGTAAAAATCTTGAATATATCGACCGCGAGCTGCCAATGCCTTCGGAATCCGAAATTAAGGACGCGCTCCGAAAAATGGGCAAGCTAAAGCCGGAGGACGAGCTTAACTGCGGCTCCTGCGGATATAACACCTGCCGTGAAAAGGCGATTGCTATTATTCAGGGCAAGGCGGAGGTTTCAATGTGTCTGCCCTTCTTAAAAGAGCGCGCGGAGAACTTCTCGGATAACATAATTAACAACACGCCCAACGGTATTGTTGTACTGAACGAGGATTACGAGGTTCAGCAGATAAACAAAGCGGCGCTTAAATTAATGAACATACCGCGCGCCTCCGACGTTATGGGCGAGCCGATTGTCAGAATTTTAGACCCCAAACCCTTTATGGATGTACAGCGCACCGGCAAGACAATAAGGGACAATAAGGTTTACCTTGCGGAGTACGATAAATACGTCGAGCAGACGATTGTCGCCGATAAGGAATACAAGGCGCTTATCTGTATAATGCGCGACGTCACCGATGAAGAGGAGCAAAAGCAGAAGAAAGAGGACTTGAGCCGTCAGACGGTGGAAACCGCCGACAAAGTTGTTGAAAAGCAGATGCGAATTGTTCAGGAAATCGCTTCACTTTTAGGTGAAACTGCGGCGGAGACCAAAATCGCGCTTACAAAGCTTAAGGAGTCGATGACCGATGAATAACCTCTGCGCGGACATAGGCTACCGCAGTATTTTTCACGAGGGCGAGGAGCTTTGCGGCGACCATGTCGATGTTATCGAGCAGGAGGACGGCTCAACCGTCATTGTATTAGCGGACGGCCTCGGAAGCGGGGTTAAGGCGAGCATACTCTCGACCCTTACCTCTAAAATAATTTCCACAATGATAGCCGCGGGACTCTCTCTTGCCGACTGCGTGCATACCATCGCGGCGACTTTGCCCGTATGCTCTGAGCGCGGTGTGGCGTATTCCACCTTTACAATAATGCGTCTTATAGGAACGGGCGAGGCGGAGCTTATCCAGTACGATAACCCGCTTGTAATTATGTTGCGTGAGGGCGAGGAGTATGACTATCCGAAAACCGAGGTAAACATCGACGGCAAAAAAATCTTTCAGTCGAGAATACGGCTTCGCGAGGACGATGTTTTCGTAATGATGAGCGACGGCTGTCCCCACGCGGGAATAGGCACCGAATACAACTTCGGCTGGGAGCGCAAGGACATAGTCGAGTTTATGAAGACCTTTTATTCGGTCGGCTATACCGCGAAAACCCTTTCAACCATTTTAATCGACGAGTGCAACCGTCTGTACGGCGGCAAGCCCGGTGATGACGCGACCTCCTGCGTTATAAGAATAAGGCGGCGCGAGCCTATGAATCTGCTGTTCGGTCCGCCCTCTAATCGTGACGACTGTGATAAGATGATGTCCCTCTTCTTCTCAAAGGAGGGCAAGCATATCGTCTGCGGCGGTACAACCTCGACAATAGCGTCGAATTATTTAGGAAAGCCGCTTAAGCCTAAGCTTGAGTTTATCGATAAGGATATTCCGCCGATTGCCGAGCTTGAGGGGGTCGATTTGGTGACCGAGGGCGTTATTACCGTAAGCCGTGTGCTTGAATACGCGAAAGATTATCTTAAAGATAATGAATCCTATTCCCATTGGGGAGTAAAACGGGACGGTGCTTCTTTAATATGCCGTATGCTTTTTGAGGAAGCAACCGATATTAACTTTTTTGTCGGCAGGGCGGTTAACCCCGCTCATCAAAACCCCGATTTGCCGATAAATTTCAACATAAAAATGCAGCTTGTAACCGAGCTGTCCGACTGCCTTAAAAAAATGGGCAAGAGAATAAAAGTAAGCTATTTTTAGGAGAAACAACCGTGAGAAAGTTTGATACTAAGGTACAACATCTTAAATATAAAGTCCTGCGCGAGGTTGCCCGCGAGGCGTGGAACGGAACTTTAATGCAGAATATGCTTGATATTCCGAAAACCATAGTTCCCGGTAACGAGCCGACAATGCGCTGCTGTGTTTACAAGGAACGCGCTATTTTAGGCGAGCGCGTCAAAATCGCAATGGGCGGGGATAGGGAAAATCCCAATGTTATCGAGGTTATTGAGATAGCCTGCGACGAGTGCCCTATGGGAGGTTACGAAGTGACCGAGGCGTGCCGCGGCTGTTTGGCTCACCGCTGTGAGGACGTCTGCCGCAGGGGCGCTATCACCTTTGACAGCCAGCAAAAGGCGCATATTGATAAATCAAAGTGCGTTGAGTGCGGTCAGTGTGCGAAGGTCTGCCCCTACAGCGCGATTATGGACTTCAAGCGTCCCTGCGTTAAATCCTGCAAGGTCGGCGCGATTTCCATGACCGAGACTAAGGCGGCGTGTATTGATAACGGTAAGTGCATTTCCTGCGGCGCCTGCGTTTACCAGTGCCCGTTCGGCGCGATTACCGATAAATCCTTTATTTTGGACGCTATTGAGATGCTTAAAAACAAGGAAAAGGTTTACGCCGTTATTGCACCCTCCATTTCCAGTCAGTTCAGATATGCAAAGCTCGGTCAGGTAATATCGGGTATCAAGGCGCTCGGCTTTCACTCGGTAGTCGAGGCGGCGCTGGGTGCGGATATGGTAGCCTATGCCGAATCGGGCGAGCTTGCCGAAAAAGGCTTTTTAACCAGCTCCTGCTGCCCTGCTTTTGTAAGCTATGTAAAGGGTCAGTTCCCTGAGCTTGCGGACAATATTTCTCATAATCTTTCTCCCGCCGCGACCATTTCCAAGTACATAAAGGAAACCGATCCCGACTCCAAAATTGTCTTTATCGGGCCCTGCACCGCAAAGAAAATGGAGTATCAGAAGGAGGAGGTTCGCCCCTATATTGACTGCGTTATCACCTTCGAGGAATTACAGGCGCTGTTTGACAGCCGCGACCTTGAAATTACCGAGATGGAGGAGGGCGTGCTTGACAACGCTTCTTATTACGGCAGAATTTTCGCCCGCTGCGGCGGACTTGCCGACGCGGTTGCCGAGGGTCTTAAGGAGCGCGGTATAACCGACTTCGATTTAAAAGCGGTATCCTGCGACGGTATTGAGGAATGCCGTATGGCGCTGCTTAAAAAGAGCAAGAATGTGCTTGACGCCAACTTTATTGAGGGTATGGCGTGCGTCGGCGGCTGTATCGGCGGCGCGGGATGTCTAACCCATGGCGAAAAGAACAAGGCTGAGGTTGATAAATATGGCAAGGAAGCCTATGAGAAAACCATTACCGACGCTTTAAGCCAGCTTGGAAAAATCGAATAAAGACTTTATTCGGTTAAAAATTTTAAAGGTAAAACATATCAAACAGCCGCCGTCAGGCGGCTGTTTGTTTATGTAAGCAGTTTTAAAAAACGCGAGTAAAAATTTGAATATATTTTAAAATTAAAAAAAAATTAATGACATACTAAGAAAAAAATGGTATACTTAATTATATATTGCTTTTTGGGGGCGTTTTGATTGAAGCTGTTAGCACTCGACGGCAACAGTATAATTAACCGCGCGTTTTACGGCATAAAGCTGCTTACTACCAAGGACGGCAGATATACCAACGCGATTTACGGATTTATTAATATTTTAAATAAGCTTACAGAGACCGAAAAGCCCGACGGTATTGCCGTGGCGTTTGACCTTAAAAAGCCTACCTTCCGCCATAAAATGTACGGCGAGTACAAGGCAGGGCGCAAGGGTATGCCCGAGGAGCTGGCGGGACAGCTGCCCGTTATGAAGGAGTGGCTGACGCTTGCGGGGTATACCTGCGTCGAGTGCGAGACCTACGAGGCGGACGATATTTTGGGCACCCTTGCCGCGCTCTGCGAAAAGAGCGGCGACGAGTGCGTAATAGCAACGGGCGACCGTGATTCCTTACAGCTGATTTCCGATTCTACAAGGGTACTGCTCGCCGCGACCAAAATGGGCAAGCCCGAAATCATAAACTATGACAAGGCGGCACTTTACGAAAAGTACGGTCTTACGCCTCCCGAAATGATAGAGCTTAAAAGCCTTATGGGCGACTCGTCCGACAATATACCGGGTGTAGCGGGCGTGGGCGAAAAGACCGCCACCGACCTTATTTCACGCTTTCACAGCATTGATTATATATATGAGAACCTCGATACCCTTGACATTAAGGACGGGGTTCGCAAAAAGCTTGCGGACGGCAAGCAGAGCGCATATCTTAGCCGAGAACTGGGCACAATCTGCAAAACAGCGCCCATAAACGGCGATATTTCTTCCTATAAAACAAAGCCGCGGGACTCCAAAGGTCTGTCACGGCTTATGACGGGGCTTGAGTTTTTTAAGCTGATGGAAAAAATGGGGCTTACGCCCGACAGCTCGGAAACACAGACGGCGCTCGATTTTTCGGACGCGAAGAAATTTAACGTAATAAAAACGGATGAGATAACCCTAACCGATACGGTGGATATATATTCCGAAGACGGAAAATATTATATTGTTTTTGACGGAAAAGCCGCCTTAATAGGCGAAAAAACCCTTGAAACAGTCCTTAATAACGGCGCGGTCAAAAAAAGGGTTTACGATTATAAGAATTTATATAAGGAACATTCTAAGATTGACGGAGTAGTCTTTGACGCAATGCTGGCGGCTTACCTTATAAACCCCTCGGCTTCGTCATATTCTGCCGACAGACTTATAAGCGAGTACGGCACGCCCGCTCCCGAAATTAACGGGGAATGTGAGGACGGTTTAAAAAACGCCTGCCTTTTCTCGGTCTGCTGTGACAGGCTCGAAAAGGAGCTTAGGGAGACAAACCAGCGAAAGCTGCTTGACGAAATAGAACTACCCCTTGCAAGGGTGCTCGGTGATATGGAGCTTTGCGGCTTTTTGGTTGATACTAATGGGCTTAAAGCCCTCTCCGAAGAGCTTGGAGGACGAATTGAGGTAATAGAAAAGGAAATTTATTCACTTGTAGGGTATGAATTTAACCTTAATTCTCCAAAGCAGTTAGGCGTTGCGCTTTTTGAAAAATTGGGACTTCCCGCAAAGAAGAAAACCAAGAGCGGCTACAGCACCAACGCCGAGGTTTTGGAAAGCTTGCGTTATGCTCACCCCGCGGTCGGTCTTCTGCTCGAGTACCGCCAGCTTTCAAAGCTTAAATCAACCTATACAGACGGCTTGCAGGAGTGTGTCGCCGCGGACGGCAGGATTCATTCGACCTTTAATCAAACCGAAGCAAGAACGGGCAGAATAAGCTCGCTTGAGCCAAATTTACAGAATATACCCGTCCGCACCGCCGAGGGGCGCAGACTCCGCGGCTACTTTACCGCCCCCGCGGGCAGGGTGCTTTGCGACGCGGACTATTCCCAGATTGAGCTAAGAGTACTTGCGAGCATTGCAAAGGATAAAAATATGATAGACGCCTTTAGGAGCGGTACGGATATTCATACCGTCACCGCCGCCCAGGTTTTCGGTCTGCCTGTCGATATGGTAACACCCGAGCTCAGAAGCCGCGCAAAGGCGGTAAATTTCGGCATTGTTTACGGCATAGGCGCCTTTTCTCTTTCAAAGGATATCGGCGTAACCCGTGCCGAGGCGGACAGCTATATAAAAAATTACCTTGCAACCTATCCGTCGGTAGCAAAATATATGGAAAAGACGATTGAGGACGCGAAGAAGGACGGCTTCGTCACTACCCTTTACGGCAGACGCAGAAGACTGCCCGAGCTTTCAAGCTCTAACGGCAATTTGCGTGCTTTCGGGGAACGCGCGGCGAGGAACGCCCCCATTCAGGGTACTGCCGCCGACATCATTAAGCTTGCTATGATAAGGGTGTTTGAAAGGCTTAAAACAGATGTGCCTGACGCTAAGCTTATTCTTCAGGTGCACGATGAATTGATAGTAGAATGTGACGAAAGGGATTCGGAAAGGGTGTGCCGCCTTTTGGAAACCGAAATGGAAAACGCGGCAGACCTTGCTGTAAGGCTCACCGCCGACGCCCATTCGGGAAAAACCTGGCTTGAGGCGAAGGAATAATGAATATTTTATTTGTATGCACGGGCAATACCTGCAGAAGCCCTATGGCAGAGGGGTATCTGCGTTCAAAGTTAATAGACGGCGTAACCGTTTTAAGCCGCGGACTGGCGTCTGACGGCTCGCCCGTAAGCCTTAACTCAAAAACGGCTATGGCAGAGGTTGGAATTAACATAAGCAGTCATATCTCACGGCAGATAACCGACAGCGATATAAATGAGGCGGATAAAATAATCTGTCTCTCACCCTCACACAGGGCGGTGCTTTTATCGGCGGGAGTACCCTCAGAAAAACTGTTTGTTTTAGGAAACGGTATTTCCGACCCGTTCGGGGGAGATATTTCGGTTTACCGCCGCTGTCGGGACGAAATTTTCGCGTCGGTTGATAAACTGATTGAAGACGGCTTTTTCGGGAATATGCGTATAGTACCGCTTGAACCGAGACACATAAAAGAAATCGCAAGGCTTGAAGACCTATGTTTTTCGGAGCCCTGGAGCGAGGAGGGCATACTCGAAGCCTATCGATTAGGCACAAGGTTTTTCGTTGCCGAAGAAGCGGGCAGTCTTATCGGTTACATAGGCGTTAAGGCGGTTATAGATGAGGGTTATATTACAAATATTGCGGTTTTCCCGCAATACAGGCGAAAGGGAGTAGCATCGGCTTTACTTAATAAGGTTTTCGCATTTGCTAAGGAAAAACGGTTAAGCTTTGTTTCGCTCGAGGTGCGCCCTTCTAATACCGCGGCGGTTTCCCTTTACGAAAAAGCGGGCTTTAAAGAAGAGGGCAGAAGAAAAGATTTTTACAGACTTCCGCACGAGGACGCGCTTATTATGACAAAGAGGTTTTCCTATGAAGATTCTGGCGATTGAAAGCTCCTGTGACGAGACCGCCGCGGCGGTAACCGAAGAGCGGCAGGTGCTTTCAAGTATTGTTTCAACCCAAATTACAGAGCATAGAATTTACGGCGGGGTTGTTCCCGAAATAGCATCCCGTCGGCATACCGAGGCGATTTCCGCGGTCTGCTCAGACGCGCTTAAGGTAGCGGGTATTACCTATTCGGATATTGACGCGGTAGCGGTCACCTTTGCACCCGGGCTTATCGGGACTTTGCTTGTGGGGGTAAATTTTTCAAAGGGGCTGTCTATGGCGCTTGATAAGCCGCTTATCCCCGTTCACCATCTGCGCTCACACATAGCGGCGAATTACATCACCAACCCCGAATTAAAGCCGCCCTTTCTCTGCCTTTTGGTATCGGGCGGAAACACGGTTATAGCCGAGGTTACCGATTACACAAAATTTAAAATTTTAGGCGGCACAAGGGACGACGCGGCGGGCGAATGCTTTGACAAAACGGCACGCGCTTTGGGACTTCAGTACCCCGGCGGCGTAACCCTTGATAAGATAGCGACAGCCGCAGACCTAAAAAAATATCCGCTTCCCTTCCCGAAGGTAAGCTCAGGCGAGTTTGATTTCAGCTTTTCGGGGCTTAAAACGGCGGTTATGAATCTTGTTAATAATTCCGCGCAAAAGGGAGAGGAAATTGATGTGCCCGTTGTCTGCGCGACGGTACGGCAAAGGGTCTGCGATATGCTGATAGAAAAAACGCTTTCAGCCGCGGGGAAATACGGCTATAAAACACTTGCGGTCGCGGGCGGTGTTTCGGCAAACAGCGAGCTTCGCGCACGTATGACTAAGGAGTGTAAAGACAGGGGAATTACCCTTTATTTTCCTGAGCTTAAGTACTGCGGCGACAATGCGGCAATGGTCGGCGTTCAGGCATTTTATGAATATAAGGACGGTAACATCGGAGATTCATCACTTAACGCGGCGGCTACAATGCCGATTGATTACAGATAAAGAGGACAGAAGCTATGAACAAAAAACTTTTGCTTATTGTAAATCCCTGTTCGGGCAGGGCGAAAATGCGTACAGAGCTTTTAAGGGTGGTTGAGATTCTCTCCGCCGACGGTTACGCCGTCACGGTCTACCCGACAAAGGCGCGCGGCGACGCGACCGATTATGTTGCCGACTTGAATGAAAACGAGTATGAAAGAATAGTTGTCTGCGGCGGGGACGGCACATTAAATGAGGTTATAACAGGGCTTATGAAAGCGGGGCTTCGCCTAACACTCGGCTATATACCGTCGGGCACGCTTAACGAGTGGTCGTCGGGGCTCGGCATTGCAAGGAGTATACCGAAAGCCGCCGCGGATATTACCACGGGTAAAAAAATTCAGCTTGATATAGGTAAATTCGGGGAGAGGTATTTTTCCTACACCGCCTCCTTCGGCGCGTTTACAGATGCTTCTTATTCCGCACCGCAGGACGTTAAAAATGTACTCGGTCAGGCGGCGTACTTCTTTGAGGGAATAAAAAGTCTCGGAAATATAAAGCCCGTCCATTTAAAATTCAAGACCGCCGAGCGCGAGACCGAGGGTGATTTCCTTTTCGGCGCGGTATCCAACTCAATGTCGGTCGGGGGAATAGTCAAGTTTGACGAATCGGTTGTAAAGCTTAACGACGGACGGTTTGAAATACTGCTTATAAGAAACCCCGATAATATTTTAAAGCTTCAGCCTATAATTGACGGCATTTTAAAGCGCGATTTTGACAAGGAGGGAATTGAGTTCTTCACCGCCGATTCGGTCACGGTCACGGGCGGCGAGGGGCTTTCCTGGACGCTTGACGGCGAATACGCCGAGGGCGGGGACGAAATTGTTATTTCAAATATGCACAACGCAATTGAACTTGTAGTTCCGCAATAAAAGCGCATTTACAGGAAATAATAAAGTAATCGGATTTTAAAAAGGGAGTTTTTATATGTTTACGAGAGATATTGGTGTGGATTTGGGTACGGCTAACACCCTCGTCTGCGTCAAAGGCAAGGGAATAATAATGCGCGAGCCGTCGGTTGTGGCGTACGATATAAGAAACGACGCGGTGCGCGCGGTAGGCACAGAGGCTAAGGAAATGATAGGCAGAACCCCCGGCTCGATAGTCGCGGTAAGACCGCTTAAGGACGGGGTTATAGCCGATTTCGATGTCACCGCGGCAATGCTTAAAAGGTTTATAAGACAGGCGCTTAAGGGCTCTGTTTTCTCCAGAGTTAGAATGGTTGTATGTATTCCCGCGGGGGTTACCGAGGTTGAAAGCCGCGCGGTTTACGATGCGGCAAAGCAGGCGGGTGCTACCGATGTTGATTTAGTGGAAGAGCCTATGGCGGCGGCGGTCGGCGCGGGACTTCCCGTGTGGGACGCGGCGGGCAGTATGGTAGTAGACGTAGGCGGCGGCACAAGCGAGGTTGCGGTGATTTCACTCGGTGATATTGTCACCGCACAGTCGGTCCGTATTGCGGGCGACGACCTTGACGAGGCGATTATAAACTACATCCGCAAAAAGCACAACCTGCTTATCGGCGAGCGCACAGCGGAGCAGATCAAGATAGAAATAGGCTCTGCAAAGCCCTACGAAAATGAAACCTCGATTGAAATTAAGGGACGGAATCAGGTTGACGGTCTGCCTAAAAACGTAATCATCACCTCCGAAGAGGTGCGTAACGCTATGACAGACCCGATTTCCCAGATAATTGACACAATAAGGCTCACCCTCGAAAAAACTCCGCCCGAGCTTGCGGCTGATATAATCGACCGCGGCATTACCCTTACGGGCGGCGGCGCGCTTTTGCGCGGTTTTGCAGAGCTCATCGCGGAGGAGACGGGTATGCCCGTTACGGTTGCCGCAAATCCGCTTGACTGCGTGGTTTTAGGCACGGCAAAGCGCCTGGAGGCTGACAGCGGCTTTGAAAATTACGTTTTCCGCCGCGGAAAACGGTTCAGATAAGATTTAAAAAAGCTCTGCCGATTTTTTCCACCGCGTTTTTTTCGGAAATCAGCTTTCCGTATTCGGCTGTGTACTCCGCTTCAATTTCAGAGTCGCTTTGCCGCGTGCAAAATTCTTTCATAAAGAAAAAGTCGCACTCGGTACGCGTAGTGACAATAAGGCGGTACGTTTTAGGCATTTTATAAAGATTGCTTTCAATGCGTCCGCGGCTTTTGTAAAGGCGGACCGCTCCGCATATCATCGCGTTGGAATCGGCAAACTCAAACATAAAGGGAGATTTTTTGGGACTTCGACGCAAGGAGTCGGCGTGCGAAACGGTAATAATGCAGCCTGCGTTTTTCCTTGCCCTTATTTCAACAAGAAGATTACCGTCAAGCTCGGTATCATATTCCAAGAGGCTTTTCTTTAAAAGCAAACCAACGGTAATCCTCGCTTCGCCGCTTACGGAGTTAAGTCTTTCATATGTCTCGAAAAAGGAAATTACTTCGCTGTCGGTAAGGGTAATTTTTAGTTTTTTACGCCCTATTTTATACACAGTCATAGGCTTCCCTCCGATATAATAATTTTGCCGACTTTTGGGCATAATAGCCTTGAGGTGGCAATTATGCGAGATAATAAAATGAGCGGTAAAACCGCCTTTTTCCGCGCGATGCTTTACACCGCTTCGGCAATCGCGCTTTTAGTAATAGGTTATTTTTCAGCAGGATATTTTTTTGGTTAAGGAGATTAAATTATGAGCTATTCAGTACTTAAAAGCGGCACTGACATAAGAGGTATCGCAAGCAATTTGGGCGGTAAGGAGGTAAACTTGACCCCGGAGGCGGTTTATGATATTACCGCCGCCTTTTTAGTGTGGTACATAAATAAATATGATAAAAACCCGACCGAAATGCTTGTGGCGGTCGGTCACGATTCAAGAATAACGGGAGAGGCGATTGCGGCTAAGGTAAAAGAGGCGCTTATAAACGCGGGTGTCACCGTTCTTGATTGCTCTCTCGCCTCCACCCCCGCTATGTTTATGACAACGGTTGACCTTAAGACCGATGCCGCAGTTCAGATAACCGCAAGCCACCACCCCTTCGACCGCAACGGGCTTAAATTCTTTACACCCGCGGGCGGGCTTGATTCGTCCGATATTGAGGAAATTGTAAAGCTTGCAGATAACGGCGAGGAGATTATCTGTGATAAGTCGGAAACGGTTAAGCCTTACGATTATATGACTCAGTATGCCGCAAGACTTCGCAAAATGATATGCGATGCCGTAGGGAAAACGGAGGAAGAAAAGCCTCTTGCGGGATATAAAATAATAGTGGACGCGGGCAACGGCGCGGGCGGATTTTACGCAAGCGATGTTTTAGAGAGGCTCGGAGCGGACACAAGCGGCAGTCAGTTTTTAGAGCCGGACGGTATGTTCCCGAATCATATACCCAATCCCGAAAACGAGCAGGCTATGGAAAGCATATGTAACGCGGTCAAGGCGAATAAAGCCGACCTCGGAATAATATTCGACACCGATGTTGACCGCGCGGGCTGTGTGGGCTCGGACGGAAAGGAAATCAACCGCAACCGCCTTATCGCCCTGGCGGCGTATATGGCGGCGGACGGCAAAAAGGGAATCACCGTCGTCACCGACTCGGTCACGAGCGACGGGCTTAAAGAATATATTGAAAACACCTTGGGAGGTGTTCACTACCGCTACCGCAGGGGATATAAAAACGTGATTAACAAGGCGGAAGAGCTGTGCAAAAAGGGAATAGACTGTCCGCTTGCCATTGAAACCTCGGGTCATGCGGCGCTCCGTGAAAACTACTTCCTTGACGACGGCGCGTACCTTGTTACCAAAATAGTAATTGAATTGGCGCGGGGAAAGGATATTGAAAAAATTCTTGAACCGCTTAAAATGCCCGCCGAGGAGCTTGAGGTGCGCTTTAATATTTTAGACCCCGACTTTAAGACCTACGGGCAGAGGGTCATAGACGAGCTTGAAGAATATGCCAAGACCCGCCCCAATTACAAAATCGCCGACGATAACCGTGAGGGAATAAGAATATCTACCGAAAACGGCTTTTTCCTCTTAAGACTCAGCGTTCATGACCCGGTTATGCCTATGAATTTTGAAAGCAACGTAAAGGGCGGCATAAAGCGCGATATTGAGGATATAAAGGAATTTTTAACTAAATTTAATAAGCTTGATATAAGCGTGCTGGAATATTGATCATATATTATCAGGGCGGGGCGTGCTGCCACCCTTTAACTAATATCAGATGTCTAAATCGGGACGGTGTGATCCGCCCCGATATTTTCGTCTCTGACGTTTAATCTTCACTGTCTTCCAGTTCCTCGGCACGCATCCCGCATCCGCAGCCGTGAGAATCTTCGTCGCACGGGCGCGGCGGGAAAAAGTCGTCGGTCGGGAACTTGATTTTCTTAAAGGTGTCGCAGGGGCGGTCGGTTGAGTCGTCGCACTGCTTTTCCGGGATACAGAAATCGTAAACGGGTATTAACATCTGCACGTTTCTGATAAGCTGTACTATTGTAAACAGTCCCAGCGTTACATAAACCGTCGGGTCGCCGCCCTTAAGGTCGGTTACCACATTTCCGCCTATGCAGTCGCATATGCTCTTCGGTATACAGCGTACATTTTCGTAGCAGTCGTGAATTTCGCCTATACGCGCGGAAAGCGGAATCGGGTCAACTGCCTGAACAACGCATTTAGGCATATTGGTGCTTCTGCGGGTCTTTGTGTCGCAGCATTCGTCATCGCTCATTTTGTTTGTAAATATCTTAACATTGCCGTCGCTTCCGAAAAGGATCACCTTTTTCGAATAAGAGGATATTCCTCTTATGCACTGCGGGCAGGAATGGGGCGCGGTAAACACGTCAAATTCCAAGAGGAAGAAGAAGGTAAGGTCGCATGAAAAGAACCCCTTGTTGAAATTCACCGGCTCTACGTCGATGAAAACGTTAAGTACCTCAGCCGAGCGCAGACGGACGCTTATTGCGTTGCAAATCAGCGCCTGATCCTCGGGCAAAAAGAAGCACCGAAGATCCTCAAGGCAATCTCGGTCACAGCAAGAGTCATAGACTCTTCCGGCGTCAACGCATACGGCTTCCTTGAACGCGCCGTTTTCGGGCGGGCAGCCGTTTTTTAAATCTGCCATATAAAAAGCCTCCCATATAAAAATTATTGAAGAAATTAACTTCACTACCATAATATGATTATCTGTAAAATAGGTGAAAATTTTGATCTTGAAATTAAAAGCTTCTTAAAAACGCCTCTAAAGGATTTGAAGCAAAGATTTACAACTTTTTGCCTTATTTTTTTTAAATATATATTTATTGACAATTAAAGCACTTGGGGATAGAATAGTATATATGCAGAACTTATTTCTGGGGGAATAAAAATTGTCGGTTAAAGTTTCACCGTCTGTTTTATCGGCGGGTTTCCTGACCCTTAAAGACGATATAAAAAAATTAGAGGACGCGGGAGCGGATATGCTTCACCTTGACGTCATGGACGGCATTTTTGTGCCGAATATTTCATTTGGCGTTCCTATTATAAAATCTATAAAAAAACATACCGATTTGCTGCTTGATGTACATCTTATGATTGACCGCCCGCACAGGTATATTAAACAGTTTGCCGAGGCAGCAGACCTCTTGGGATTTCATTATGAGGCGGGAAGCGATGTTGCGGAAACTTTAAAAGAAATAAGGGCGTTGGGTTGTAAATCCTGTCTCACAATAAAGCCCTGCACTGCTCCGCAGGAGATTTTTGAATATCTGCCGCTTTGCGATATGGTGCTCGTAATGTCGGTAGAGCCGGGCTTCGGCGGGCAGAAATTTATGCCCGCCGCGCTTTCAAAGCTTTCCGCGTTGCGTGAAGTAATTACAAAACGCGGGCTTGACATTATGCTTGAGGTTGACGGCGGGATTAACGCAGAAACCGCTCCTCAGGCAGTAAAGGCGGGGGCTGACGTTCTTGTCGCCGGAAGTTATATTTTTTCCGCAATGGATATGAAAACTACGGTAGAAGAAATCAAAAAGCTTTAGGAGGGCAAAAATGCGATTTTTCTTTCGAAGCCGCAAATTTAAAATAATATTAGCCGTATTAGCTGTGCTTATCGCGGTTTCGGTTGTCTTTGCGGCAATCGGCGGTAAGATGTCGCCGCAGGCGGACATTGCGGGTACTATTTCTGCTCCGTTTAGAGCGCTTGCTACAAGGATATCGGACGGAATTTCGAACTTTGTGGGAACGTATACCGAAGGGGAAAGTCTCTCGCTTGAAAACGCCGAGCTTGAAAGCGAAATCGCCGAGCTTCGCGAAAAATTAGCCGATTACGAGAAAATAAGCAGTGAAAACAAATTTTATAAGGATTATCTTGAAATAAAAGACAAAAATCCGAGCTTTAAATTTGAGGCGGCAACCCTTATCTCTCGGGACAAGGAGGATCCGTATAAGGGTTTTGTGATAAATAAAGGCACAGTAAACGGAATTTCCGCAAACGATCCCGTTATAACCGAAGCGGGGCTTATAGGATTTGTTTCGCAGGCGGGACTTACCACTTCAAAGGTCGTTACTCTTTTAAGTCCTGAGCTATCCGCGGGTGCACTGGACAACAGAACCAACGATTCAGGTGTGCTTTCAGGCTCGGTTGAGTTGGCGTCTAAGGGAAAAACGCGATTTTACAATCTTTCCCGCTCCTGTAATATTGCGGTTGGCGACTATGTTGTGACCTCGGGAGAGGGGATTTTCCCCTCGGGACTGCTTATAGGAACGATACAGACAATAGGCAGCGATAAATATAACACCTCGATTTATGCCGAGATTAGGCCGTTCGTTGATTTTGAGTCTATTAAAGGGGTTATGGTTATAACCGAGTTTGAGGGCCAGGGCGGACTTGATCCGAGCAAGGAAAAGTAAAAAGCGGAGGGTTATATGCAGTCAAAAAAACGACATCCGTGGATAGCTGTTATAAATTTTATGCTGTTTTTTCTGGCGTTTATTTTTCATTACACGGATATTATCAATATTAGTATAAAAAATGCCGAGCCGCTTATTATCATCCCGCTTTTAACCGCTTTTTCAATGTTCAGCGGCACGGGAGCATCGGCGGCTGTCGGATTATTAACGGGAATTTTTATGGATTCGAGCGCTTCGGGCGCGGTTTGCTTTAACGCCGCGGTGCTTATGCTTTCGGCGGCGATGGTATCTGTTTTTGCCGAAAGACTTTTTAACCGCAATATACGCTCGGCGGTTCTTCTTTGCATGCTTACAAGTCTTTTTTATTTTCTGCTTCGCTGGGCAGTTTTTTACGCTTTCAGGTCGGGAGCGCAGGATAATCTTACCTATCTTTTAAGCTATGCTTTCCCGAGCGTATTGTACACCGACATATTCATTTTTCCGTTTTATTTTCTTTACAAATACTTTCATAAGATTATAGATACTTGATATTTTTATAAAAGGAGTAATCAGATTGCCGTTCAAGAAAAAAAGTCAGTATCAGCTTACGGCGCTTGCCGTGCTTTTGATAATTGCAATTCTGTTTTATGCCGCGCGTATATATTCGCTTCAAATAATTCACGCGGAAGAATATACCGATAAAAACGACGGGGCGGCGTCTGTCCGCACAGCGGTCTTAAAAGCGCCGCGCGGCGAAATTCTTGATTGCTACGGACGGCAGATTGCGATAAACCGCGACGGATATAATGTTGTCTTCAATAAGGCTTATGTAAAAGACAACCTCAACGATGTAATATTAACCCTTGTTAAGCTTTTTGAAAGTGCAGGCGCTGAGTGGAAGGACGAGCTACCTATGTCAAAGTCCGAGCCGTACGGCTTTAAGGAGGGGGAATCAACCGATAAGCTGATAAGTAAGTTTGAGCTGGCGCACTACGCCACCGCGGGCAACTGCTTTGACGCTATGGTAGAAAAATACAAGCTTCAAAATTATTCCGCTGATGAACAGCGCAAAATAATGGGCGTCCGTTACAGTATGGATATAGCCGATTTTTCGATTTCCTACCCCTACACCTTTGCTGAGGATATAACGACCGAGCTTATGCGTAAAATTTCGGAATCGGGGTTTCTGCTCTCGGGCGTGTCGGTTGAGGTAGTGCCCTTCAGGGAATACACCGACACCTCGCTTGCCGTAAATCTTATCGGCTCTGTCGGTCCGATTTTTGCCGAGGACTGGGAGGAGTACAAGGCAAAGGGCTATTCATATAACGATAAGGTAGGGAAAAGCGGAATTGAAAAGTGGGGAGAGGACTATCTGCGCGGTACTGACGGCGAGATTACCTACCGCATAGATAAGGAAGGCAACATAATCTCAAGCGAGGTAACAAAAGAGCCTGTTGCGGGAAAGACGATAATGCTTACCCTTGATAAAAAAATTCAGCGCAGCGCGCAGGACTCAATTGCGAGAACTGTTAAAGAACTTAAGGAGAAGGGCGGAACAGCAACCGCGGGCGCCGCTGTCGCTGTTCATATAAATTCGGGCAAGGTGATATGCGCCGCGAATTATCCGACCTACGATTCCGCAACGATAGGTAAGAATTACGATATACTTGTAAAAGATCCCGCTAAGCCGCTTACCGACCGCGCTTTTCAGGGCGTTTATCCGATAGGCTCTACAATAAAGCCGATTGTTTCGGTCGCCGCACTTGAAAACGGGCTTTATACCAAGGGCGAGACAATTAAATGTGTGCATCAGTACAAGCTGTTCGGCGATTACCAGCCGAGCTGTATGGGCTGGCACGGCAATATCAATCTTAATAACGCGCTTGCTAAAAGCTGTAACTATTTCTTTTTTGAGCTCGGAAGACGGCTTGGGGCTACCAAATTGACCGACTATTACAAACAGTTCGGATTAGGCGTAGCTACGGGCGTTGAGGTAAACGACGCTAAAGGTATACTTTTAGAGCCTAAAAGCGACGGCGGAGGAGACACCCTGCAGATAGCGATAGGTCAGCTTAACGCTTTTACTCCTCTTCAGCTTGCAAACTACACCGCAACCCTCGCAAACGGCGGCACCCATTACAGGGCTAGCCTTATAGATAAGATAGTTTCCTACGATATTTCGACCGTTTATGACGAGACCCCGCCCGAGGTTAAAAACAAGATTAAGATTTCGGATTCAACCCTTGCCGCTGTTAAGGAGGGTATGCTTTCGGTTACCGAAGACGGTACGGGACGCGCCGCACTTGGTAATTACCCGATAAAGGTTGGCGGCAAAACCGGTACGGCACAGGTGGAGGGCAAGGCAGACCACAGCGTGTTTATCGCCTTCGCGCCCTTTGATAATCCCGAAATCGCAATTTCTGTGGTATTGGAACACGGAAGCTCGGGCTATTCCGCAGGTTCTATCGTCCGAGATATTCTTGACGCATACTTTTTCTCGGACTACAACGCTACAAGCGATACCGTTCCGTTTACCGTTCTTGAATAAAAGGCATAAGAATTCCGCCTCTTCGTAAATTTTGCGAAAAGGCGGTTTTTTACCTTATTTTTCTAATAAATTGTTGGTTTGTCAATGATGTGTTACAAAATTAGAAAACTTCGCCGTTAATAAGA
>OGOX01000293.1_pt1 | contig 40396 bp, 52 predicted proteins | sample 1552761 | NCBI WGS metagenome assembly OGOX01 (sample SAMEA2580212, study PRJEB22360) | human gut metagenome | biome: human gut; feature: human-associated habitat; material: faeces | place: Denmark | collected 2008/2010
GAAGATAAAAAACCCTCTGTAGTAACAGAGGGTTTTGTTCATTCATAGTGCAGGGTCAAATCATTCCCACTCAATTATTTACGGGACTCATAACCAATTGACTGGTAACAATTTTCTGTGAACTTATTTTCACCGTACCGTTTTATATACCGTCACCGGAAATCAGTACCATGAAAAATGCCATGTCACCGGGTCAACGAATCGTACTGTTTTTCACAGACTCGTCCGGCTTCGGCGGCCCGGTCAGCGTACTCTGCCAGTTGTCGGTTTCGCTCGAGAGATTTGCTGAGCACGTCGGCAAGCAAAACTCCGGTGTCTGCGGCTGACGCCCCAGCGCCGACAGTGGCGTTATACTGCCTGAGCTGCTCACGGATGGCAACGAGCTGTTGCTGCAACCGGCCAGCACGAGCGGCAGCATCAAGAGCATCATTGCGCGCCTGGTCGATCCTCTGCTGCGCTTCACGTTCATTGGTTGCTTTCTCCTGTTCTTTCAGCGAACGCAATTTTGCGTCGGCCTGTTTCTGGTCTGCCTGCGCCTGCGCATACCCGGCATCGTACTGGCGGCTACCGTGTACATTCCAGGCAACCACTCCGCCGATGACCAAAGCAGCAAGCATCAATACGATAAGCAACTGTTTCCAGTACGCTTTGACGAATTCCAAGATCATAGGCTTACCTTTGGCTCAAAACGACGAACGTTAATCGGTTCTCCATAAGGCCATGACCAATTCAACCAGGTGAAAGTTTTCAGTTCACACATTCCATCAAACCACTCGCCAGGTTCTATGTCTGAATAACTGCAAACGATCTCCATTCCTCGCTCAGTCTCCTGCAGGGCAACAGTATCTGTCTCCCACCTTGGGATAATTAGTGAAAGAAGTCTTTTCATGAGAGCACCTTGCTGGCGGTGATGTATCGAGCGCGACGGTCGTCGATGCCGTTCTGGCCGCCATTGATGATCTGCGTGACGCGCACCAGGTCGCCGGTGTACTTCATGCATCCTTTGGTTGCGAAGAACCACGCCGCGCTGCTGGCCGCGTATTCGTCCTGCGCCAGAAGCTCAGGATACTTAACCAGATCCACCTTCAGGCCGTTGCCGCAGTCGCGATAGTTGTTCAGGCCGGTGATCTGGATAAGCCCGCGCCCGCGGTAAAACCAGCCGTCAGTCGGCCCGTTATTCCCCATCCGTTTGCTGTACACCAGGTTGGCTATGGCACGCTGACGCTCCAGCGGCAACGATGGCTCACCAGCACGGCGGCCAAGCGCGTTGGCCTGGCCCTGGGTGAGTCGCCCGGCTCTGACGAACCCTGCCAGCCCGTTAACGCTGTAGTTAAAGTTTTCCTGCAGCCGGGTGAAGCCAGTAGATTCATGCCCCACCTGCGCGATAAACATCGCCTGGTGCAGCGGTTGCTCAATGCCGAACTCTTTCATTGCGGCGGTAATATGCGGGAACCAGCGCGCGGCCAGCACCTCACTGATACCAGCTGCACGCTGGAACTGATTAATGTCCATGCTGGGACCTCTTTATCTTGAAGATTTGCACCACATTCCCTTTTGTCTTGATGAGAGCAGCCAGGAACACGGCTTTGATGATGATTTCTGACCAGTCAGCGCTGACGTAGTACCCATAGAATGTCCGGATAGGAACGCTGGCTGCCACGACGATCAGAACGTAGGCTAGCCATCCACCCCACCAGCGATGGCGTGAACCGTCACGGCGGAACAGAAGGACTCGGATTGCAATGCCGCCGCAGATAGCGGCGTTCAGAATGAGCTCAGGACTGGTCATCGTCTTTTCTCCCCGGGATCAGGTCACGCGGATTTTCAGAACGGTGATACAGCCAGATGCCAATGCGGACAGCGACGATAGACGACACGAAAGCCCCGGCAGAAAACACAATTCCCTTTTCGAAAGAGTCCTGTGTAATCGAGGGGAGAAGGCTGGCGAAACCGATGAGTATTGAGGCTGTAGCTTTGTAGAAGAGAACCCCGCACAGGAAGCTGAGGAGTGCCAGGAACAAACGTCGCTTGATGGGATACTCCACTGCTGAGGTAACAAAAATTACCGCACCTGCAAGAGCACCAAGCGCAACCTCTGGCGGTGTACCAACGAACACGGAGGCCAGTGCTGTCAGGCTTAACCCCTGATTTACCGACTCCGTTGTCAGCACATGAGCCATAGTGACCACCGTTTAATGTGCATAAAAAACCCCCTTAGTTGGTGAGTTAATCATACACAATAAACCGTATATGGATAGATAGCGGTTTTATAAAAATCCTAGAGTTAATGAGAGCTGGCCGTCACATTCAGAGATAAAAGTTGCGTTTAATGTATTCCGCATTATTATTAAAGATCATAATTTATGAGGTCTAAATTTGATGGTGTGAAGATAAGGTGTTGTTGTCAACTCCTTTAATTGGTTGGCAAGTGCTCTATAGATGCATTGCAAATAGTATATAATGTGATCTTGATCATGTCACATTTTGCTTTCTTTATATAAAGTTCCTATTTCATCCACATAAAAGAACATCTCATTCCATGAGTAATGACAATAAGGACGTATAGTGATAGAGAAAAGTTATTCAATAGATGTATTGAAATTCATACTTTCATGCTGCGTTGTTGCGCTTCATTATAACTGGGAGTTAATTCCCAGAGGATATCTTTCTGTTGAGTTCTTCTTTATCATATCTGGATTCTCATTTTATAGATTCAGCAATATGAGATCTACAAATCCAATAAAGATAATTAAGAAAATATACTTAATATACATTGCTTCAATAATTTTAACTATATTGCTAGCCTCATCTAAATACGATATCTTATCGATTGTTTTAGCATCTTTGATGATGCAGTCTCTTGGAATTAACGACACGGTTATCAACGTTCCTACTTGGTTTTTGTGTGTGTATGCATTCGTTGTGCCGTGCATTGTTTACGCATATAACTTCATGGATAAGAGAGGAGTCAAGTGTGAATACATTTTATTATTGGTCCCTATTTTAATATACTTTATCTTGTCAAACTCAACTCCTAGCACTGGATTCAACTATTCTTATGAATTTAAGGTGGCAGGATTAACAGTTGGCATTCTTCGGTGCATAGCTGCAGTTTGTATTGGAATTTTCTCTGGCGTAGTAAGTGAAGGTGTCTCTATAGACAAAAGGGTATCAAATCCTTTATCTATTACTCTTTTTGCGTGGATCGTTTATATATTCTCATTCTCGGGATTTTACCCTTCATATGACTACGTATCTATATCAATAATGGCTATGATGCTTATACTCATAGTAAGTGGCAATAATATCGTGTCATTCATTCTTGACAGGACTGGAAGGAGATTTCCTTTCTTGGGTAAGTTGTCAGTTTATGTATTCATATTCCACTATCCTATCCTTACAGTAATAAATGAGGGAGGCAGAATCACCGCACTTAAAGTTGTGATAATACTGTTGACTGCAGCAACACTTTTCAATAAAGAACGAATTATAAGTTTATTTGTATCTGCAAAAAGACCATCTTGAAGAAAGCCATGGGATGACCCATGGCGTTGCTCAGTTTTGTGTTTCGTACGTAATGCTAAATATCAATACCTCTCCTGTAGCACCTGGGTATGTTCCATCATAGTTCCTTATGGCGACATTTATACCTCCTGCAGCGGCAAATGCCTGCAGTTCTTTCCCTGATATTAGTTGAGCTCTTCCTACGCCTACGGCATGCGTCCTCACGGTAAATGGCAGCGTGACCAATACTGAGTTCGCCCCGGTTCCATTGTTAGTTATTGTTATCTCTGCGTTTACCGTTACAGTATTGAATGATTTTCTGTATCTTAAAACGCCGCTAGCAGTTGTTATTGTTCCGGATTGAGAGGTTATGGTTGGAGTGAATGCATTCCAGTTATCAATTCCAATATTGTCAAACACTGATAGGTTTACTGACTGATTATCTATGTTGACGGTGTTATTTTGGAACTTATTGTTAAACACCTGACCTGATGTAGTCACATCGGCCACTATGCCATAATTGTTTGCTCCGAATCCAAAGTTACCGATGAAGTTATCCTTCACTACAACGTTTGCATTGTTGGTAATATGAATCCCTTGATATGATGAACCTGCAACCTTGACTCCGTTGATGATTATGTTTTTGGCTTTTGACCCAGTTACATCGATTCCGATACTGCTATTTATATAGTCGCCACCATTAAAGCTAGCTCCGTCAACAGTCCCGCTTGTTCCATCTATTGCTAATGCTGCAATCCTATGAGCGCCACTGTATACACCTTCAAAATTGAAGGCCTGTACCTTTCCGGTTCCTGCTGGGGCAAGTAAAATACCATAATCAGCTGTATCAAAGTGCGCGCCATTACCATGAATTAACGATGCTATCTGTCCATTACCTGGGTCAACTAAAAGGCATTTTCCATGCAAAATGCAAAGAAATGATACGTCGAAATTCACCACATCAACAAAACCAAGTCGTACCCCATACTCAGGTTGAGCAAGAATATTGTCTGGGTGCTGTTTCAAAAGTACGTCGCCAAAATGTACTGGACCTGTATATTTGGTTTTACCAATCCTTATACCGCCTACACCGTTTCCAGACAGGTTAGTGAACGCTCGTATGCCACTGAAAGATATTTCACTTCCTCCATCGACGTTAATTCCCTGGAAATAATTAAAAAGAAAGATGTCGTCAAATTTCACGCGCGTTGCATTCGTCAAATCAATGAAAGCCCCACCGGTTCGTGTCGGCCCTGCAAGAAACTGTATTCTGCTGAATGCTAGGTTTGCTACGTTATTACCTGTGAAAAATGGTGCTGTAGGGGAGTCATTGATGAACTTTGTTCCTGATTCATAAATACCGTCACCTTCTATCAAAATTGAAGGTGGCAAGGTAACACCTGAAAAATTATAGGTCCCTGTCGGAAATCTCATGTTGGTTCCTGCTGGGACCTCATTCATCGCACGTTGAATTGTTGCCGAATCTATAGACGTTATGCTTCCGTCAATAGCCCAATCGGTAATGGATATAGTCTCAGCATTTTTGCTGTGTTGCGTTCTTGGCTTCGCAGTAGGAAAAGGCTGCTTAACGGTAATCAGTGCATCACCTTTTCCATCGGCAGAACTGATCAGGTCGAGCATTACCTGTGATGCGTCTCCGGTGCCAGGAACAAGAACAACTGGCTGCCCTTCATTATTAAATCCAAGAACACGATTTGCGCGATCTACGGCACTTGGCACAGGATTAACGAAAGACTCTGGTACACGTAACGTCTTGTTAATGTTAATAGTTGCAAGATTATCAGCGTACCCTTTAGTAACAGCATCCTGTTCTTTTATCGGATCTGCCAAGTTAATGATTCTGTTAGACTTAGCGTCGTACCAGTTCGCTATACTGGATGGCTTGCGCAGGGCAAGCCGGAACAGGCTGCTGACCTGCTGGATCAGCATCGTTAATTTGTCGAAAGCGTCCTCATGTACTTCAGCGAAGAACTTGCCCTGGTTGCGCAGGTCAGTCTCCTGCGTGGGTTCCAGCTCACGCGCAATTGAGATCTGCCAGCCAATCGCCAGCGGCGCTGTCAGAACCACGTTACCGCCGCTGTAACCTCCTGCATTTGTCACCGTATAGTCAGTATCCAGCACCAGCACAGTCAGGTTTCCACTCAGGTCCAGCACAGTAACAGCCAGATCGTCTTTCTTAAAAATTCTGAAGGTGTAAGGAAAAGACGTGGTAACGCCATTTCCGGTGTAATCGTTATGGTCAACTACGGTTGATACCGTCATGGCCTGTCTCCAGTTAGGCAGCGCCCGGCGCGCATGCATCATCTGGACAGTTTATTACCAGACAAACCTTATATGAATTGAATAAATAACAAACATAGAAGTTATTACCTTTTAGGTAAATGCCATATCTTGCTGGATAGTGCTTCGAAGTTTTGCTACTGTACATACATACAGTAATTGCATGGAGAACATGAGATGCAACGTCAGTATCATCACCCGCTGGAAAAAGGATTTGCCGAACGCATACACACGCCGGGAGGCGTCCGCTCCCTTGTAGAAGAATCACACCTGATGACGTTGCTGCGACAACTTAATGAGGATGGGTTTAATGTTGATGGCCCGATGGCAGAGCTGACTGCCCTGGTGAACTACGTCACCAGCTCGCAGATGTCCATGAAGGATCTGCAGATGCATCTCGATTACTGCGCTGAGCAATTGAAGAAACAAACCAGATAGGGTTTGAAATAACCTAAATTACATGCAATGATTACCTTTTCGGTAAATTTACATTGCGTAAATCTTGTGCCATAGTGATCAGGCACTGGCAAAATCCAGTGCCGGGATTGGTCTCCCGGAATTCACTATGACGCATACACCGCGTTAGCGGTTTTTTTATGCGCTAAACACACGCACATCTTTATGGTGGGGCGTGCAGGGGAGCCGCAAGGCTCACCGGGTTTCATAGTGACCGGCAAGACCAACCCTGTACGTCTCACCACCAAACTGATTGGTCTCAGAGGTGGTGATTAACCTAATCAAAAAGGTGATCACTATGTCAGCACAAACTACACCAACCGTCTTTTCTTTCGAATCCACCGTCAACATCCGCATGGTCATGATTGACCAGCGCCCCTATTTCGTTGCCCATGATGTTTGTAGCGCCCTTGGAATCCAGAGTGTAGATGTCGCTTTACGTAAAGTAGACAGCGATGAAAAGGGTACGTATTCAATACGGACCCGTGGAGGTTTCCAGTCGTTAAGCGTTGTGAACGAATCAGGACTCTATTGGCTAATGCTACGGTGCCGAAAGGCTGGAGTTGAAGGAACATCCGCCTACCGTTTCCGCAAATGGGTCACTGGAGAAGTGCTGCCGCAGATCCGCCAGACCGGGCGCTACGTTCGAGAAGAGCTGTCGCCAGCTGATAAAGCACAGAAGGTTGTGGCCAGCTTTATGCCAGCAATACTGGAGGCGATGAAGTCGGGAGAGAAGCAGGAATACAACGTTCCCCTGAAGCCAGGTTACCGCGAGCACATCCATTCGCCTGAAGGCGTTCTCGGACTAGCTGAGCATTCTCTGCTGATGAACCTGCTCAACCGCATGCAGGACGACGGTCACGATGTTTCCGGCGCGGCTGCCGAGTTTACAACCATGGTGAGCTATATCGTGGGCGTCAGCAAATGCCTGAACGACATCCGCACCCACGCGCAGTACATCACCAAAAACACAGCTGCGTTCTGATATGAAAAAGGCCGCTTCGGCGGCCTTTGTGACATGTCACGCTATCCATGCCTGATCCATTGGAAGATTTTCCCAATGCCATATTCGTAAAAGTAAGACAGTAGAAAACCAATTACAGAAACATAAAACCCTATGGCTATTAGATAGTTATACCAGTACCAGTAATAGGTATCGAAACCCACCGACCTAGTAAATGCCTCCCAAGCATCAATAGAATCATGAATAAACCATTGTGACCAGCCATATAAAAACATAATAAGACCGATAATCAGTATTACGAATCCAAGCCTTTTTAATGGCGTATTAAGATGTCTCATTGCCCCACCGCTTTCCCTAAATCTGGCGCTCTACGCGGCGTTGTCTCGCCAGGCTCCCACCAGCTCGTTGTGTTGAATTCCCGCTGTGCGCGGTCCCGAACCCTGTCGTTGTACCCTGGGTTTGCCATCTCCTGAAGTTGTTGCAGGATCAGGTGATTGGTGATGGCCTTAGCATACCAGAGGTTGGCGAATGGGGTTATCATGCGGGCTGTCTTCAGCGCGTCGGCACCGAAAGACGTTTCCTCCCCCTGCAGCGCCTTCTGCGGGTTCGTGATCAGCAGTTTGGTTAACTGCTCTGCAAAGCTCAGCACCGGTCCGCCAATGGTTGCCGCGATACTTGAACCATATTGCGTGTGGTCCTGGAACAGGAAATCGCCGTAGATACCAAATGAGCCGCCTTTAAGCAGCGCCTGCACCCATGTCGTTGGCTTTGACATATCGAGCGGGTCATTACCGGTAAGCATGCTGTTCATCTGGTTGGCGAACATTCCCGCCAGTGTCGTGCCAGCGATATATGAGGCCAGAAATTTAATGGCCGGCACCGTATCAAGGTCCTTGGATCTGTTTACCAGCTGACGGAATCCGGCGAATGGCGTGGTTTTGAAGAGCATAAAGCTCTTGATCAGCTGCCCTGCATCGTCTCTGCCGTAGGTATCAAGCCCGGTGGCCGTAGTTACGGCACTGGTCATCTCACCGTGCGTGATACCCAGTAGTTTCTGAGCGGCTTCAGCTCGGGCGTTGCGCACCATGCGCGTGATGGTCTGCTCTGCTTCAGCGTCGAATGCCTCTTTCATTTTCTTCAGGCGCTCTGGTGGCATGTCGCCAAGCGCTGCCAGTGCTGCATCACTCCCGGCGCGCACCTGCGCAATGCGGTCGGCCATGATACCGGCGATCACATCATCCGGAACGGCGTAAATCGCATCTGGCGTCATGCCCATATGTCCGGCGGTGGTCATAGGCTGGAGGTCTGCCGCTGCCATGATAGCCCAGTCCTCATTGCTCCAGCCCTTGTTAGCCAGAATGGTTTTATCGGATCCTTTCACATCGTCCAGCGTCTTAAATTTGCGGGTCAGTTCGCCAATGTTTTTGTACATCAGCAGGCCAAACGATGCTTTGTTGGCGCGGTCCATGGCGATCAGACCTGACCACTTCAGCGTCTTCTCTGCAAACCAGCCGGTAATCCCGCGCGACAGGTCAAATCCCCCCATCTTTGATACGACAGCAGCATGCGAATCCACCAGCAGGCCGAGCTCTGCATTAGCCTTCTTGGCGTCACCACTGAACAGATTGCGAATAGTGTTGGCTGACAGACGCATGCCGTCGCGGGTAAAGCCAAGTGCCTGGGCATTAGCGCGCATGATCGCCTGGTCGCTGGTTGCCGTCAGAACGCTGGTGCCGAGCATGGCGCTGGTCATCAGGTTACGCAATCCGCCTACAGCTGAGGTGAATACGCTTGATGTGGCCGCACCGTTAAGCCCGGCCATTGAATTAAACATGCGCTCAACCATCTTGCGCTCGTCGTTCATCTTGCCGACCTCCTTCCCGCCGGTTACCGCACGCTGATATACGCGGTCCAGTACCAGGGAAAAGTTGCGGGCAGCATCAGGGCCGAGGGCTTTAACGACCCCCAGATCGCGGGATGAAGACTGCAGGTGCGACATCATCACGCCAGCCACTGGCTGCTGAGTGTAGCGCTCCATGTAGGCGAAGTGGGACTGCGCATCCTTGAATGCCATCACCCTGCTCTGTGAGCCACGATTCTTTATCCCCCCGGTGCCCATGAACGCGCCCGGGTCGATTTTGTTGGCCCCGTCGGTGGCTTTCGTTTCAAAGATCGCCTCCAGCGCCTGGCGGTACTCGATGTCATTCATCGGGCTGCCGTCCAGATTAACGTAGTTGCTGCGATCCTGCGTGTTGTAAACGTCATCCACCCATGCCTGGCGGGCAAATTCAATCGGCGGCTGTCGGCCTGAAAGGCGCGCTTTTGCCTGCTCCGCCACCGGCAACGACGCCAGCCATTCATCACGACCGGCGTTGCGAATAAAATCGGCATCATCCACATACGGCAGGTGCCAGTCGTCGCGCAGACCGATATCGAAACCGTTATCGTTCATTTCCTGCCGGGCCCGGCTGGTTACGTCATTCCATACCTGGGCGATTTTCTTAGCCTGCGGGTTTCCGGTGTCCTCACCATACAGCTCTTTAAGGATCTGGAACTGTGCCGACTTTGCCGCCTGCTGGTCGAACAGGCTACGGAAGCGCTGCTCGCCAAGCGCTTTGCTCTGCTCGAAGAATTTGCGTACATCATCACCGGCTTTCAGCAGTTCGGCGCTGAGCTGGCGGGACCAGTCCTGGTATGCGCCGGTCGCCAGTTCCTCGGCAGAGGTCACGTTGATATCTGGATCCTTGCCGAAAACCTTCGTGCGTCGCCCGGCAAAGATAAACTGCTGCAAATTGGCAGGTGTTTGCTGCTCTGGTGGGATATTGGCGTCGAGGGTATCTGTCACCCTGCTGATGGCGATCGCGTTCTGAGCGACGCGCTGACGCTTCTTATAGACGTCATGCACAACGCGCTGGCGCACCAGGTCAGCGGCCTCCATGTACGTCTGTGCATCAGGGATGCCAGTCTTGCCTTCCCTGGCATTTTTTTTATGCACCTGGCGCACGGCTTCTTTGATGCGGTCCTCAATACCTTTCAGCTCGTCAGCCTTTGGCTGGCGGCCAAGTGTCTGCGCAATGGCTTCAACACATGCCTGTTTCATTATGGGTTCCTCAGGAAGCACGCGGCGGCGACGGAATACACTTTTGATTCGTTCTGCACGGTCTGGATTTGCTCATCAAATTCAGCCAGAACATCTGATAGTTTCGCCGGCTGCCCGGTGTCTGGGTGCGTAATCGTTAGATCCGGATTGGTGGTTGCCATATCTCGCGCCGCCATCAGGTCGTAACTGTTGGATGAAATCGCCTGGCCGGTGTCTGGGTCGACACTGACCTGGCCGCCAGTTTCGTCTGCTGCCGTGAATGCACTTTCGCCGCGCGGCGCCGGTGGCTCACCAGCCAGTTCTGACGGTGTTTCATACCTGACGCCATTCTCTTCGAAAACATGCTGCATTGCATGGTACTGCTCGTTTGCCGATTCCAGCATGCCGGGCCGCGCTGGACCATCCAGACCGCGCGCCATCATCCCGACGTTAACGGGCTGACCGTCATTTAGCTGCCGGTACGCTTCATCCATGGCCGCCACATGACTGTTAATGCTCTCGTTGCTGGCATGCAGCACTGGCGCCGATTCAAGATCGTAATAGAGCCCTTCATTCAGAGCGTGGGCTGCGTCGATGTCGCTTGGATTAATAGCAGGCATATCTGGTGCGGCGACAGGCTCTGATACCGGTGCTTGAGAATCAGATCGCACCGGCGCACCAGGCGCATCCGTTACTGGCGCAGTTTCGGCCAAAGGCGATGTCTCTGCGGTTGCATCAGGGACACTCTGAACCTCTGCCTCCGGGATCGGAGCTTCAGGATCTGCCGGTGGCGGCACGTCAGCATTTCTCGCAGCCAGGTGATGCGCACCACCAAAGGCACCGCCAAGCACAGCATCCACCAGCATCGCCTGACCGTCGAATACCCGGTACTGCTTCGCCATCTCGGTATAGCCTTTTTCCTCCAGTGTTTCTCCGACGGAATAACGGTTCAGTCCACCGAACCCGGTGTTGATAGCCACACCTGAGGCGATGCGCGTTGCCAGCGTTCTGCCGACGGCAGCAGGGAGGGCCATTCCCGCTGCATTGAAAAGGCTCTGCTGAGTTGCCAGATTGCGCGCAGTCGACTCGTCCACACCCTTTCCTTTGAAGTCCTGATAGGACTGCTCATACGTCGAGCTGAATGCAGTCGCTGCGCCAACGGTAGGTCCGCCGACAATGGTCGCGCCAATGGCTGGCACAAACTGCCCGAGACCATAAAGGACCTCGGCAGCGGTGCCCTGGCTACCCGCATCAGGCTTCACGTACCCGCGCGCATCCTGCAGTTGTTTGCCGATCGTGTCGTAGGTGTCGTTGAGTGCTTTATCTGCGTCCGGGAACATCACCCGGAAAATATTGACTGTCGGCGCAACGTCAGCGGTGAATGCAGGATCGCTGATCAGGCGCTTACTGAATCCTACGGCAGACTGCGCCAGTCCGAGAGTGCCTTCCGCCACGCCGCGCACCGGCGCAGCAATTGATCCCTGGAAGAATGTCGGCTCATAGTCTTCTGGACGTGCCGGATTAGCCGCTGTTTTATCGTCGGTCCATGCCTGGCCTTCTGGCGCCAGAGAAAATACATCAGACATTATTCGACCCTCACGACGATAGCTTCATTGGTTTTCGGATCCGTCGCCCAGCGTCCGCTGCCGCTGACAAGCCGGTACTGGTTGTTACCGATATTGACCGGAGTGAAGTTTGACGCGGCGTTGACGTTCAGCCCGGCATCTTTCAGCGCCTGCTGCGCAGATGCGGTATAGCGGTCCTTGAAGGTGGATTTATCCATGCCGAACGGCATTACCACGTCGCCGCCATTGAATCCCTTGTACACTCCGCCTGTGGCGTACTGAGCAGCCTTCTCAACTACATCCGAATTGGCTGCATCCGTGCGCGTCATGGAGGCGTCACCGGACTGATAAGCTATACCGGCGTAAGCGGCTTTGAACAGGTTGTAGCTCAGCTGGCGAGCCTGCGGGTTATTGGCAAACGAGTTTCCAACCTGATCGTCGAATGCGCGTTTCAGCTTATCTTCGCTTGGCAACTGGACCGGTGTAATACCTGCGTCTTTCATCGCCTTGGTCGGGTTCAGCAACTGGTCACCAGCCAGGATCACTTTCGAAACATCGTACTTGTTCATGGTCGGCTTGTAGCCGATGAACTGACTGTAGGCGATAGACGACTTGGTATTGTCGTACTGGTTATCCGGCGTACCCAGCAGCAGAGCGGAATAGGCCGTTGCTGCATTGTTTGGCGCAATGGCAGATGCGACCTGGCGCATTGCCGGTGCAGACAGCGTTTCACCCATGCTCTGCAACAGGCTGATGGTCTGGTTTACGTCTTTGGTGCCGCGTACCTGCTCAGACAGGGCCGCAGCCTCTTCGCTGGACAGGATTGGCGCGTTGATACCAAGTGCGCGCAGACTTTCCTGAGAAGAGAAGCGGTTGGCAACCTCTGCCGTGATGTCGTTAGGGTTGTTGCTGGCAATCGGCTTGTAAGCCCCAATCTCCACCGCAGCATTGAACGGGTTATCCTGGCGTTGGTTGATCACCTTAGTGGCCGCTGCCGACACCTGGTCGAATAATTCAGCGCGGGATGCATAACCATCGCCTGTTTCTCCGGTTCCAGGGCGCAGCTGATCAACGTATGCAGTGATACTGCTCGTTGGCATATTGCGGAATGACCCGATGTACTGCCCGGCGATCTGCGTATTTTTGAACTCGGTGTACCGGAGATTTCCTTCACGCACGCCGTAGGCCGCCAGGAAGTCGGTCTGCGTTGGTGCGTTCGGGAAATCCACGCCGCGCATGTAAGCCGCGGTTGCATCGCGCACCTGGCTGTCAATGCTGGTGCGATACTCCGCCTGCTGCTGCTTGCGGATTTGATCAGCCTGTCGCAAGAATGTTGCCTGTGCCTCCGGTGATGCCGCGTCGAATGCTGCATTACCGGTGTAGCGCTTGGTGCTGGTCGGAAGCTGAGAGAGACCTATTGCCGCGCTGACGCCAGTAGAAAGTTGCTGGTCAGTATACGGCTGGCTGCCATTTTCATGATGGATGATAGCGGCGCACAGCGCTTTGAGCGTGTCAGGGTTTGAAGCATCCAGCTGCTGATCTGCCGTCACGCCGAGTTGAGCACAGACTGCCTTGATGTACGCATCTGTGTTGTTATTGTCTGATGGCGGCGCCCAGCGGTTGATGATGTCGCTGACGGTATCAATTCCCTGCCGCTGGTATGACAGCAGGTTGCGACCCAGCGCGCGTATACCGTGCTCTGGCGTCTCGAATTTGGCAAATCTGCCATCATCACCGGTCTGTCCAACCCATGGATTAGTTTTGCTGTACTCGAGGTTGCCTGGGTTATTGTTCCGGATGCCGCGGGCATTGTCACCGCTCCCACCTTCCGATACCGCACGGCGTGAGCCTGTTGCCGTGTCGCTCAGTTCGCCATTGCTGTGAATAAAGTCGATAGCGTTATTGGCTGACCACTGAGACAGCGAAGCATCGGCAACCCTCTCCTTGAATTCAATCTTTTTCGCCTGAATCTGCTCCTGGCTCCAGCCATGCGCAGCGCCGTAATCGTCGATTTGCTGAAATGTCTGCTGGTTGTACAGCACATAATTCGCATTGTCGGCATATGCAGATGCCGCAAGTTTACCGTTGTTCGCCAGCGTCGCCTGGAATTGCCCCTCTTCGTAGGCGTTGAGTTGGGTGATCTCGTGGCGACCTGCCTGGGAAGTAAACTGAATACGCTGCTGCTGCGCCTGCTGCATGAACCCGGAACGGGCTCCCTCAGGCAACGTCATCGCAATCTGCTCAACCTTCGAGTCGAATTGCTGGGTGTATTCCTGTCCCTTACCGAGCGCATTTTTACCCTGCATATTGAGCAGGCCGGTATCTGGGTTCGTCAGCAGATCGCTGGAAATCTGACTGAGCTGCAGGGATGCATCCTGCGCCTGGGCAACATCTGCCCGCTGCTTGGCCTGGGCGAATGCACCAGCATATTGCTCAGCAACTTGCCCAAGAACATCACCGGTTTGTGGCGTATCAAATGACTGAAGACCAGGAGACTGGAAACCCCTGCTTTCTACCTGATGCCCGTTTACAGTTGGTACTGTTGGCATAATGTCTCCTTAGCGCCCCGTTGGCGTGCCGACTGCCGCGCTAATTGGCGCAGCCTTCTGGCTGAATGGAGACCAGGTGCCTCCACCCATCTGATAAGCGCCGTACGCCTTGAGCGGAGTTGTGAGCAATGTCTGGGTTAACGCCGAGCTGTTCGCGCTGCGAGTTGCATTAGCCTGAGACTGGAAATTACTGCTCTGCACCTGATAGCCATATGCCTCACGCTGGGCGTTATTGACTGTAGTCAGCGCATCCAGAGTGCCGAATTGAGCTGTATCGCCGAAGATATCCAGCGCGTTTCCTGTGGAGAGTTCTGCACCTGTAGCGCCCATTGTGGCGGCCTGGGTGCCTGCTGCCTGACGGTTACGGCGGCGAATCTCATCAGCCTGAGCATTACCTCTGTTGATTGAGTCCTGCGCCTGAGCTTCAGCAATATCTGCATTCTTCTCAGCTACAGCTGACGTATATTTTGCCTGCTGGTTCTGGCTGTATGCGCTGGCGGCGGCAGAGGCCACCGTCACAGCAACCAGTGCGATCGCTGGGCTACACATTATTTTCTCTCCATGTGGAAACGGTGGAACGGTAGACGCTGGATGCCATAAGGCTTTGGTTCTTCAATGATGAACCCAAGCCAGTGCAGCCATACGCGTGCAACGTGGTTGCGGGCATCAACATAATTTTCAAGATACGGGTAAACGGTAAGCATTGCATTGACCACTTTTCCGCACCGGCGCAGGAAAGTACGCTCGTACTTCTCCAGCAAATCAGTGCCTACCAGCCAGGGAATGCCGCTGCCGCCGATCATGGATGCCGGGGCTACTCCGAAGATGGTGACTACCTCACCGTTAACCAGACCGGCGCAGCAGAATGTTGACGTTCGCAGTCCGCTTTCAAGCACGCGCCGCGGACTCCATCCGTTTGTTGCCAGAAATTCATCAACGTCGGCCTGGCGGACATGCGGCAGAATTTCTTCGATATGCTCTGCGGTGGCTGGTACGATTTGAGCATTAAGCATCAGAATCCCCCTACGGTAAGGCGTGGTATTACAGCCAGAACGGAAAGCGGAAGCGGGTCGGTCTGCCTGACCTTAACGCGACCGTTTTTATCCCAGTTGCTGTCGAGCTTCACCTCAACCTTGCCGGTTGCATCATCAACCGGATCGTCGTAAAACTCGAACTCACGCTGTGGATATTCGTACCACGTTCCGCCCGGCGTGGTTGCCCAGATGCCGCGGCTGGCGTTGACCACCATCGTGACGGTCGGGATCACCTGCTTTTTATCCAGCAGCGTTTCCTGACCGTTGATGTTGATGTCCAGAGTCTCGAATTCAGCAGTGATCGGCAGCCCTATGTGAACCACCGCGCCCGGTGATTCCAGCGTGACAGCGCCAGCGGTTACGGTTTTCTGCGGCTCTACGTTTGCATCTGAGAGAATGTTTACTGTCTGGCCTTCGAGATGTGACAGCCCGCTGAAAGTCTGGCGAGCCATCTGCCAGTTAGTAGTGGCCGCATTCCGAAGCACCGCCGGTACGTCACGGTTGAAACGCACAACCGCCGCCGTGCTGCTTGTCACAGAAATGATATCACCGCGCAGCTCTTTCGCCACCACGTTGCCGGTATCAGAATCGGTCTCTGAGTACGGGAACTGAATCTGTGCACCAACGTCTGTGCCAACAAAGTAAGCCCCACCGCCAATCGTCACCGGATAGTCGACCTGATAACTCCAGTTTCCGGTCCCGCCGCTGATCGTCATGGTACGCGTTGAGGTATTGCGCCCGTCATAGCTCAGGCCACAGTCGACAAAGAAAGCATCTTCATCACTGGTAAACAGGCGGCTTGACAGGCGCTCGATGTAGCGCTTTGTCTGCCCGTTGATAGTACGGTTCACCACGAAGTAAACAGCGTCCTCGCTGCCTTCGCTGATAGAGCAGGTGCTTTCGTATTTCCCGGCGCTGGACTGTGGTGCCCAGGCAAACACCTGCTGATCTCGTAGATAGGTCAGCACCAGAAGCTTCCCGTCGTCACGGATGCAGAATGCGCTGCTGTACGGCACGATGCAGAATGACCAGTCGACAATGCTGCGCTTCTGGAAAAGGTGGTTTGCCAGAATTGTCAGGTCAGTTCCCTGATACCCGTCAACGTCGAACGAGTAAGCCAGATCGCGGACCACGCTGCCCTTTTCCTGGATAAACAGTGCGATGTTTGCCACAGCGATCGGAGGTACATTGCTGCAGCCGTTGTTACCCTGAGAGCTGAATGAAAACGCAGATGGCGTGAGCACCTTATTCTGGTCTCCGGATATCGTATATTCCCCGCCGGATGTCAGCGCGACCAGGTTACCAACGTCGATAAGATGGCGGATCTCATTCACCTGCCGCCCGGCGTAGGTGTAAATAATGCGATCGTCATCCTGAACAGGGTTGCTCTTGCCGAAGTCTTTATAGTCGCCTGTACGGCTTGCCCAGATAGTTTGCGGGTACGCGGTAGACGCGGCGAAATACAGGCGCTGCTGGTAATACACAACGGTGCTCGGGTAGCCGTTTACGCTGTTCCATGCGTATCGCGCCCACTTATAGCTGCCATTCGCAGAACCAACTACCTGAGATGGGATATAGCTGATCACCGTGGCGGTGGCGGTAGTTCCTGACGCTGCGGTGATCCGTACAATGCCGAAGCCGCTGTGGAGATATTCCCACTGGATTCCGGTATCTGTTGATCCGGTTCCGCCCCAGCCATCCCACGACATGCCTTCGGTATGAGAAGGTCTGAGAGTACCGGTCTTTCCTGCAGTATTGGCGCGGTAGTAATTGCTGTCAGCGCGGCGCACGTCGTTGATAGCCGTGGTTTTGCTGGTCTCCCAGACTGGCACTGAGTCAACTGCAGGCTGTTCAAGATAGAAGAGCTTTCCGACCTGCTCCGCGCCAAAGATGGCAGCGCTGGCCGTAAGCGTAATTGTGCCGGTGCTGGCGCTGGCGTATACCTTAATGGACTGGTCAACGTTGATATCTTCAAACGGGCCGTTTTTGGTGGTGACGTCGACGATCTGCCAGTTGTCATGCGCGTAGCGGCGTAGTTCTTTCGGCGGATAGGCAGGGTGAACCAGCGTCAGAACGTCGGCACTCTGCGTGAATTTTATGCGGAACAGATCAGCTTCTGTGTATGGCATAGCCAGTTCGTAAATCACATTGCTGCTGTTGAGCACATAGGCGCCATCTTTGATGACGCGCATGTATCCTTCACCGAACTCCAGCGCGTAGGTCTGGACAGTTGAAAACTGGAATGGGATAAGGCGGCATTTTTTGTTCGAATATTTTGCCTCGCCGACGAAGCGCGTTCCCGGGCGATTCTCCACGCCACCATACTGACGGACGATAAAGTTATCGCACTTGCGCAGCGCCACCTGATACTTCGACATATCAATGCGGCCGTACAGAGACGGGCCAATCTCACCGCCGGCAAAGCTCGGCTGGATCCAACTGAAAGCCATTATGACGTCCTCGCTTCAGTGAATGGGTCTACTGGCGGCTGAGGCTCCTGTGATTCGTTCTGGCTGTGAGAGCCAGCGCTCAGGATGACCTTTTGGTACATGTTCAGTGCGTTGTTACCGAGATCTGCACTGCCGGTGAGCGGCATATTAATGGCCGCCGCCAGCCGCCAGGAAAGCGCCTCCATGAAAATTGGATCGAACATGTTCACGTCAGTGACGCGTGCAATGTACTTCAGCCACGCCTGTGGCTGGTCTGTATAGATCAGCTTTCCTGTGCCGTCACCGTTTGCACCTACTTCATAATTGATGCGCATGGCCGCTGTCGGGTTACGAACACCGGGAACCATAATTTCGGTGATGCGTACGCAATCAGTCGGGTACTGGTATGCGTACGCCCAGTCAGGTGGCGGATTGTTGGTATCTGCCAACGCCAGGCGTTTGGTGGCAAAGTTCCAGTCGAAGTCAGCCAGCGCAGCATCGCGGCAGGAATCGAAATGCAGGGAGCACTGCCCGGCTTCTTTGCTGGCCTCGGTCAGGCTGTTAATGCTGCGGCTGTTGCCGATATTGCTCAGCGCGCGGTTGCAGATCTCGATAACGGAGGCCATTAATCATCATCCCCGCCGTAGAGAGTTTGAGCTGCGGTCTTGGACTGTTCGCCAGAAACCGGGCTGAGTGCCATGTCGGTGATCTGCAGGCTGGCGTTATGCTGCATGCCATCTTCCGTTTCGCGGGTAGAAGTTGAACGAATGATTGCCTTAGCGGTGATCATCACTTCAGTTCCAGCAGATTGAGGAGTTGCCTTGAGCTTGGTGAGTGTCTCGTTGTTCAGCTCAATGCACAGGCCCCACGGATAATCATCGCGAGTCTGGGTTTTACCGTCTTCATCCTGATAGGTATCGGTGCCAGTTTTGAGGTTTACCATTTCCATAACGGACTCCTGCAAGAAGGGGGCCGAAGCCCCCTGTTTGATTGGCGAGGCTTAAACGCCCAGTTCTGCACGCTTCTCTGCGATCTTCTCGCGGAGTGTTTTGACGCCCGTATTTGGATGCGGTTTATCATTGAAGAGCAATTCATATTCTTCACGTAACTTTTCCAGATCGTCGTCACCACCGGTATTGTCATTGCTATTGCCATCATCATTTTTCACTTCTGACTTTGGCTTAACAAATTCAAGACCACGCTTTTTAAGCGCCGCTGCTTTGGCCTTTTCCGCAGCCGCATTAATCGGCTCAAGTGCAGATCCAGGCTCACCGTCATATTCAATCTCAGAGCCTTCCGGCCAGAGGTTATTGTGAATATGGGATAAGCGCAGGACGCGGTATTTTGCTTTTTCCATAGCTGTCACCTTAGCCTGTCACTTTGGATCGGGTTGGGTAGTACGGAGTGTTGTTGTCAACATCCAGGTTAATACCCGAGGTGAACGCGCCAGCAGTCAGCGGTCCGGTACCGACCACGTAGTTGACACGCAGATAGCGCTGAACACCTGCCGGAACCTTGGCAGAGAATAGGCGCTTGCCAGCGGTCAGCGCTGCCAGTGCCAGCGTGCCGCTGTCGTACAGCGTGGTCCAGGTGGAGTTATCCGGGCTGGTCTGCAGCTGGACGTTAAGGGTGGCGGCACCAGCAGCTGTTGCAGTGGTATTCACGTTTGCCCAGAACTCCAGAGGTTCGCCAACGCCGATATCGCGGCGCGTACCGTCGATAGGACCAAGGTCGATAACGTCAGTTGAAGCGCCGCCAGCAGTAACCGCCTGCGCTTCGGAGAACATCAACAGTTTGTCGAGGATCATTTTCTTTCTCCATTCATGGGCCGATTAAGGCCCATCAGTTAATGACAGGCGTTAAACAACGCGCGCTTCTGTTTCCAGAATCGCATCGGTTTCACGGATTGGAATGCCACGGAAGGCGGTCCACCATTCGCCTTCAGTTTCTTTTACGGTCAGAGCCAGAGAGGCTTTGTCCAGAGACTGAAGATCGAGAGCCTGGGCAACGGTGCGGTTCATGTAGAACACCGGCTTACCCATTCCGCGGTTTGGAATACGGTGCAGCGCTTTTACCATCAGGCTTACGATGTTTGCCGCCGAGCCAGGCACCGACAGATCGCTCACATCAATGTTGGCGATGCGGACAACATAGCGCCAGTCACGCAGGGAAAGTCCGTTATCCCACTTGTAGTGGGTGCGGTAGCCTTCATAGCGCCCGCCATTGGCATCAAACAGGGTTTCCTGGCCTTTATCTTCCATCTGCAGTCCAGCCTTTTGACCTTTAGGGAAGATGCCATGTACGGTGTTTTCACCCCATACCACCAGCCAGATGGAGGTGTTATCAGTGCCGGTGCCGCCAGCGTCGATAATGTTCTGACCGTTACCAGCCGACTTGCTGGAGTAACGGGAGGACAGGCCCATGAACTGCTGCGGGTTCACACTGGTATCGCCGTAGAACAGCGTCTGCGCCATCTGCTGGTTCATACCTTCGATGAACGCACGGTCTTCAGACAGGCGGAATTCAGCAGTGTTGCCGTTCAGATCGGCCAGAGACTTATCGACTTCGGCATAGGTTTCCAGCATGCCGACTGAGTCGGTTACCTGGACTGTGGTTGATTTGCTTGGCTGGACACCGTAGTTCAGCAAACGCCAGGTAGCTTGCGGCAACCCAGAGCGAATGGTGGTGCGATGACCGGTTTGCAGGTTGCCTTCAACGAAAGGCATATCCTGAAGGATCGGGTTGGTTTGCCCGAGAAGCTCGATAATCTTATCGACTTTCCCGTTTGGGTCGATGCGCTTACCCCAGTCTGCCAGCGTCAGCGCAGTTAAGCCTTTAACAGCCATGGTTATATCCTCTCTTATTTGCCATAGAGCACTTCGGCCGCACTACGCTGGCCTTGATTACTGCCATCGACCATGCCGTCTTCAGACATGGCTTTACCGATTTTCACGAACGCCTTCACCAGATCAGGGTGATTACCCAGCCCGGTATCGTTCAGATATGTTTTGAGCTCAGGCGTGCCGAACAGGTCAAGAACACGCTGCGCGGCACTGAGATTTGCCGTCAGTTTGTCGCCGCCAATCTCTTTGTCCGCCTTAACGTCAGCTGCCCACTGTTCTGTCTGCGCCTGCCAGGCTTCTGCCTGACGCTGCTGCACACCGGCCAGAATTTTTGGATATGCGTCTACCAGCTTCTGCGCTTGCTCGTTGGTCAGGTTCAGATCACGGGCAACTGGCTCGAAGTCCTTCAGCGCTTCGGTGTCCAGCTCTACGCCTTCGCCAGCGGTAAATTCGTATTTCTCCGGCGCGCCTTCCTGCTTCTGCTCTTTTTCAGCCTTTTCTGCTTTGGCTTTATCAGCAGCAAGTTCCTCCTCAGTTTTCTGAATTTCTGAACCTTTGTCAGAATCAGTACCCGTCGCGTTATCCGGCGTCTGGCTTTGCTCCTGAGTTTGCTGCTGCGTTTCGCCAGCACCTTGAGTTGTTTCAGTGGTACCAGTTGAGGCTGTATCTGCCTGGCCACCTTCAGTGGATTGCTCATTGCAAAGACGGCGATGCAGCAAACGATCAAATAAAGTCATGGTTACTCCTGTTCACTGGCCTCTGCGGCCATCTTCAGATACTGATCGGGGCAGTGCGTCATGACGCGCTGAAAAAGAACCAGAGCCAGGTTGCGCTGCCCTTCGTTGAATGCGGTTATGTACGGGTCTACTTTGAAGCAGGTTCCGAACACCTGGCCTTTCTCCAGCAGCGACCATATGACCCGGCGGCCCTGTTCACTACCCATAACAAACTGGATGTCGTCGATGTCGCGCTGAGCCAGCAACTCCTGCTTAGCTTCCAGTTCCGCTTTGCGCTCTTCATCGTCGATATACGTCATTGCTGCGCCGCTCCTGCTGCGTTAGTGAGAGCGGTAAGCGCGCTTGGGTCAGTGGTCTGCGTCTCGCTGAGTGTCTTGGCACCCTGCGCTGCTGCCATACCCATCTGCATGGCCTGCGCCTGCTGAACCTGTTTGGCGCGTTCTTCGCGAATGCCCTGCACCTGCTCCTGCGGAACGATGACTGTTGGAGATACGCCGGACATTTCGGAGAACGCGTCGATAGCCTGATCCACGTCGAGCTTGTCGAGCGCTTCAGGTTTGAACTGCGCAAGCTGGCCGATAAAGCCAACGGTCTGCGACAGGCTGGTGAGCCCGATAGATTTCTGCGCCTGAGCCATCACGGAGATGTACTCGATGCGCAGCGGCATTCCCTGCATAACTTCCGGCGGAGGCGGCAGCATGTTCTTGCGAGCCATAATGGAGAACACGCGATCGATAAGCGGGTTGAGCGCTTCGTCGTTCAGGCGCTCGAGCACCGGGCCTAGCATCAGCAGCTTCTCTTCCTTCATTTCGATAACCGCTTCCACCGGCATAGAGCGGGTGTTGATGTTCTGCAGCATCATGAAGAGGTCAACAAAGTAGGCGCTGTTGATGGTCTGTCGGGTGTCCTGAATGTCAGCCAGCAGGTCGGCGGTATTCGGGTTGACCAGGTACGCAGGTTTGAATCCGTCCTGGCCGCTCAGCACGTCGAGGTATGTCACATCACCTGGCAGCAGGGAAACGCGCTGATTCTTTAGCGACGTCGGCGCCACCATTGGCGGGTTGGTGGCTTTGTCGATCAACTGAGCTTTACGTTTCTGCTCAACCTGCAAGGCCTTAACCTGGCCGAGCGCCAGCATGCCAGGGCATGAAGATGCATAAACGTCCTCGCCGTTCACTTCCCAGCGCGGCGCCAGGATCGGGAATTCATCGAAGCCGGACTCACGCAGCAGCTTGTCGGAGTCGCCGCCGGTCTCGAAGTACACAGAGCGGAACGGCTTGTTCTTGTTGTCCATCTTCCCGCTGTCGCGGTTGATGTTTGGCGTGATGCAGTGGTTTACCTCGATCCACGTTTCATACGTGCCGTTATCCCACATGCTCTTTACGGACGAGCTCACATTGTCCAGGCCGAATTCCTGCACCAGCTGGCGCACGGTCATGGAGAACTGGCGGAAGGAAGTATCGACGCTGCCGCGCGGGCTGTTCGCCAGGTAGTAGCTGCCAATCGGGAATGGCATTGTGCGGATCACGTCCTGGTCATCTTCGAGCACGGCCATGGCGGCGGTACCGAAAGTACCCAGGCTGGCGTACATGACAGGCAGTGACTGGTACAGATTCGACTTGTTGAACACTTCGTTCATGCGGCGCTGCACGACTTCCAGCCAGACCTTCACCGGTCCGTAATCCATCATGTCAGGGTCAGGCGTCGCCAGCTTGAACCACGGACGGGCCGGGCTGGTGATGCCTGACATCATGCCACTTGACAGGATGCGCTGAGCCATTGAGCCTGTCGGGTCAACAATTCTGGTGTTGCGGCGATCGTCACGGTTAACGTCTGACGTCAGGAAGCGGGAACCGCGCGGATTGATAAAGTCGCTCAGGTCGCGCCAGTGCGGCTCGAACGATGTGCGCTCATTCTTCAGCTGTGCGAGCTGCTTCAGCAGCCGCTCTTTTTCGGTTTCCACCATCTGCCAGATCTCCGTTACTGACCGAGCAGCGTTTTACCGCTGGTGTTAGCTGCGGAGGTGTCGCCCTGAGCACCGGTCAGCATTGTCGAGTTGCGGCCTGCTGCGGCACGGCGGCGGCGCTCTTCGTCATCGCGGGCACTGACCACAGCGGCGTCCTGCTCCTGAGGTGCGGCCTGAACTTCTGGTGCCGCTGGCACTGATGGCTTGCTGCCGATACACATAGCGATAACCTCATACACGATTAAATTATTACCAATTTAACCATATACGGATTATTTTACGTAGTATATTGACAGAATGCCTTGCAATTATTACCCTTCAGGTAACACAGAATGAAAGCGCACTTCGATATCGGTTCTGTGTCTTGTCGATAAATCAAAACTGGCGAGTGCGCTTCCAGGTGTGAGCAGTACGGTATATGGCACATGTGCCGCAGCGGTCCGATGGCTCCCTTGCTGTTTACGGCCAAGCGGGTAACCGGAATGTGCAAGTCAGTGTTATCGGTATGCACGACATGACGACTCACCATCGTGGCGATCAGGTGTGACACCTCGGAAGAGACGAGGCCATAACGATGAGAGCATTGCTGGAGGTGTCGCATCTCGCCCGATGCTTGCTTGTGAAGGCAGTGCTCTCAATGTTGTGGAAACGCAACACCACACCTTAGCGGGAGTGGCGATTCATGAACGGGTATATCCCGTATTGCTGAAGGGTCTAAACATCCCAGACGCCACGGCAAGCAAGCCGTGTTACCGAATTGCTGACAGCCTGGAAAGACAGGCACACAACAGGTAAGAGCATTGAAGTGTCCAGTCAGACGCTGGCAATTAGTTAGGGCGGTGCCGCCTGTCAGTGCTCTTTCCGTTGTGGTGAATAAGGCATTAAACCGGCTACCACCGGCGATTGTTAGAAGCATCTGCGCAGAGTTGCTGTGCCGAATAGACTGCGTACCACAACCCCATCACGTTAGTACCGTGGTAAACCGTAGTGCCCATGTAATTGCTGTGTGACTTTGTCGGTACCAGATTCATCCCCGAGTTAGCGCTCGCTGGTACCGACACTTTTTTTACAGCAGAACGCCATTCCGATGACGTTGCGCTGTAAACCCTGCATCACCCGCCAAGGAAGGCACTCCGTAGACCATTGCTTCCAGTTCGCCCGGTTCTTCCGGGCATTTTTTTTAAGGTGAACATTATGATGAAGACAGTTGAAGGCATTCAGAAACAATCTCCTGCTGAAGAGATTCGCCGCGAGAACCTCTACCACACTAAGCTTCAATGCCTGGCTGAAGTGCTTAGTAAAAGATCTTTACTCGATGAGCGTGGTGCCGTGCAGGATGCCAAGGCAATAAACGCCGCATTCGATAAAATCACTTTCTAACGCCGTGACATGTCACAATCAGCCCGCCGATGCGCGGGCTTTTTTGTATGGCATAATCAATTTTTCGATCACCACAGCGAGCAGACCATGAAATTAAAACAGAAGATTGTTAACGCCTTTGTTAATTCAACACATGAGTGGAATATGGCAATGCACAATGCCATCGAGCGAAAAGTACATGAAGGATTTAAAGATACCTTCCCAAATGGACTGAAGGATCCAGAGGAAACTGAGAAAAGAATCGAGTCCATGCGCACATTCTATTATCAGCGAATGATGAATACCGCCTCCTTGCTTCTAACAGGATCATCGCTAATCATCGCTTTAATGGCGCTAGTTGTGGCAATGGTCTCTATCCACTATGCATAGGGGTCGTAATCAGTAAGCGCCTTGCCCTGCTGGTTCTCCTGCCCAGGAATACGAATCCGTTTCGTGACCGGGAAAGCAAACGTCAGCAGCAGCGCGTCACCCTTGCCCGGCGAGCGGCCTAAGCGCTCTTTGATATCTTCCTTCGGCTCAATGACGATCTTTCCGTCCACCCTCACCTTGTATTCTGCCGCAGACAGGTCATCGGCAGTCTCCTGATCATCCAGCGCACCGCCCAGCTTAAGCCACGTTTTGCAGGCGTTGAACATCTCGCCGCGCTTGTTTAGCATCTGCGGGTCGGTAGAGCCGCCGCCGAACGGGATTAACTGCCACGTCCGGCCCCAGCCGTCACCGATGGACTTCAGCCCGGTACCGTAGCCAAAGTCGATAAACACCGCATCAGCCTGGTACTGGTCTTCAAAGTCGGCGATGCGCTTCGCCATAATCAGATCGTCGGTGGTCTTGTTTCCGGTCCAGAGAACCTTGCTGTGCAGCCCCTGACGCAGGTATATCACCGCGTCATCCACACCGGAATATGCCGGGTCGACGCCGATTATCACCGGAGCGTGTGCTACCTGTCCGGCGGTAACCACCCGCTTCATTGCCTCGTCAGTGAGCCCTGTTGGGATAAACTGCAGTTCTGACGCGTCAGGGAAGATCCCCCGCACACGGACCTTAACGAAGTCGCTATCCTCGCCGTAGTCGTCAACCCATTTCTGCAGCTGCTGCTTGTTCGTGCCTTCGACAGTGCGACTGTCAATCTGCGCGCACTTCCAGCGGTGCTTGTATTTGCGGAAGCACTCGCGGAAGCGCCCGGTGTTACGCGTCGGGTTCCCGAACGCCACCCATATAATTTCCGTGTCTTCGTCCGTCAGCGCACCTTCGGCAACCTCCCACACCAGATCGGCAATGCTGGATGCTTCGTCGAATACCACGATTATGCGCTTGCGCTCGTTGTGCAGGCCGGCGAACGCCTCGGTGTTGTGTTCAGACCACGGGATTGCGTCAGCGCGCCAGCGTTTATCGTGGCCAGGATCGTTGCTGTACATCGCCGTTGCGGTGCAGGTGAACCACTCTTTCGTGATAGCCAGGTTCGACCATTTGATGATTTCCGGCCAGGTCTTGGTGCGCAACTGATTGTCGGTGTTGGCGGTAACCACCACCTTGCAGTCCTCGCAGGTGGACATGCCCCAGTTGATGAGCATCGAGATGAAAGCGGACTTGCCGATACCGTGGCCGGATGCGCGGGCCAGCATCAGCGGCTGGTGACGCGTAGCGGGGTTCTGGAGGTGATCGCGTATCTCGCGGAATGCGTCAGCCTGCCATTTACGCGGCCCGCTGGCATGCGCCAGTTCTGTGCCATCCTCGCCCCACGGAAACGCATACAGCGCGTAGCCCAGCGGGTCATACGTGAACGAGGCGATATCCTCGACGAGCTGCTCTTCCGGCGACATGGCTGCTGCTGTCATTCTTCACCACCAGCCTGCTCTTTGACGCGGCGGCGCGCGGCGGCCATGCGGTCGGCAATGGTAACGGTGCCGGAAACCTCCAGGCGCTCTTTGAACGCGTTGACGTCGACGTGCTTACCAATCAACTCGAGGTTCTTCACCTTATCCGGCCATTTGATTTTTTTGAGGATGGTCTCTATCGAATCCTCGTTCATGTTCATGATGGTCGAGGACAGGTCGAATCCGCTGAGCGTGGTACGCCATACCTTAGGCCACTCGCGGATCGGTTTCAGGCTGCCGTCGTCGTTCAGGATATCCAGCACATCCATCTGGTCTATTTCCACCAGGCGCATGAGAACATAATCCGCGCTGACGCGGAGACGTTTGTTACGCTCGGCCATCAGTTCAGCGATTCGTTTCTGGACGCGCTCATCGCGCATATTCTGGCTTGCGAACTTGGCCGCTGTATTTGGTGAGTAACCGGCATTAATCGCCGCCTGAGTCTGATTCTCAGGGCACTTGATGTATTCCTGACAATAAGCCTCCTTCAGAACACTGAGAGGCTCAAATTGCGTCGATTTGCGCTTATGCGGCTTTGGTGTCGCGGGCATAATTACCACCTGAGTAATTTTATTACCATGCAGGTAATACTATCACGCCCGCGCAGATGTTACATGACTGGTATCGGGTCTGGCCGCTGATTGTCCACGCGGTTCAGGAAGTGGGTCACCACGCCGTGCACTGTTGTGTCGTCCAGCGCCTCACCTTCGAGCGCCTCACCGTCAGGAGTGATCAGCGCCTTACCCTGCACAACGGCGAACTCTGTGCGGCCACAATACGATATCAGCACAGTGTCACCCGGATGTGGTTTGTGCGAAACATTGATGATTGCGTAGCCCGCCGACGTCTCAATGGTGCGGCAGTTGCCGTCGTAGCCGCACAGGCTGGTGATAGTAAGCGTTGCTTCTGCGTAGTCTTTTGCCGGAGATGGAAAGCCCATAATGGAACCTCACATAAAAATACTGTGCATTTAAACAGTATAATCATGTGAGGATTTAGTCAATACACCGTGACAGGTCACACGGCAAGTTTCGTTTCATGCCAACCCTGCGTTACCCAGCATGCGGAATCTCCGCTGCATGGGCAGGACTTCACCGGCAGGCTGTCGCCGCACTTGCCGCACTGGTTGGCGCTGATGGCTTTGATGCGCCCACGCACCCGCGCATCATCCTGGCGGATAAGAAGTGCGATGTACTCGCTCAGTTCGTATGGGTCTCGGCCCGGGCGACGCTCCGCGCAGTTCCGCGCCAGCATCTCCATTTCCTGCTCGTCGAGCACCAGCTCCAGCTTGCGCTCACCGGCTTCCGCCTGGCGGGCGCGCTGCGCTGCTTTGCGTTCTGCTGCGGTCTTAGCCATTGCTTACTCCCACATATTTCCGCTGGATGTAGTGCGTATCGGTTTCATACTTACGGCGCGCTCCAATCCTTCTTGCCACAACACAGTCATTTAGCAGCCACTCAATATCATCCATGTTTGGGTATTGCTTTTCGGTGTCCATGGAATGTACTGCAGCATAGAAAACCTCTGGCGCTACCTTGATAAACTCATTCTGGTCCGCGCTGATATGCGGCAACAGCATCCGGTATGCCTGCAGCGCAAAATCCTCTTTCAGCGAGCGCGGGCCCGCCTCCAGTTCGGCTATACGGGCGGCCAGCGATTCCTGGGTTACCGTGACCATTTCAGAACCTCCCCTTTTTCTATTTCGATTACCGCTGTCTGGTCTGCACCACCAGCAAGGTCAATCCCGACGAATGCCGCAGACTGAGCTGGCACCACCACCGGCATCGGCACGCGGATAACCTGCTTCTTGAGCCTGTCTATTTCCCCGGCCAACTCCAGCAGGTGGGAGCGGCAATACTCCGCCTCTTCGCGCCACCAGGCCACGTCGGCTTTAAGGCGGCTCAGGCGCCGCTATTTTAGTTTGCTTACCATGGCAGCCATCCCATTTGCTGAAGTGCACCGATGACCAGCAACACGAACATTACTGCGTCGAATGGGTTAGGCATTTTTGTATTCCTTAGGGAGACGATATTGCTTAGCCATCCAGTCATCACACTTCATTTCGGTTATGAAATCAGGCAAATCTCCATAGTCGCAGTTAAATAGCCACCATTGATCGCCCATGCTTTGAGGAATAGCGCGCTCATACGTAATGCCAATCTCACGCATCACCTCTTGTGGCTGTCTGTCTTCTCCAGCATAAGCAGCACCCATACAGTCATAGCGCAAGTGTTTCACGACTTCACCTCCTGCTGCGGAGCTGCCGAACCATGACCAAGGCCATCATCGGTGAATGAAATAATCACTTTTGTCGGATCAGCGCACTGCGGAGATTCTCCATTACGGAACAAAACGAAGCTGCTTCCGTAGAGCTCAGCCATCTTCTCTGCTTGGGTTTGCCAGTCCGGAATCACCGGAGAGTTGCCATCGCCACCCTGAAGCATGGCGGCGCGAATAGTTCTGGCGATGCGTTCACGTAGCTGCTCTGTGCCGTGGTACTCGACAGCGATATCGCGCAGCTCATTTACCAGCTCACGAATCTGATGGTCTTTCATTGCTGCCGGCGCTGGCGGGGCGGTGTATAGCGGTGTTACTTTCCTGTCAGGGTAAGCCTCCGCATATTCTTTCCTAGAGGAAAGATGGCATGGGGTATCACCTTTTCCACCCTCAATAATCCACGCCACAGCCTCCGCTTCGAGCGATGCCAGCGCGATACGCGCCAGCTCTCTAATTTCGTAGTCTGTGATTGGAGATATGATTCGGCCAGCACCAAACTCTAAAATGTCTTTCACGCGCTCTCTGGTAATAGTGCTCATGGGTTAGTCCTCATGCTTGAGCATTAACTGCGCCACATCTTCGGGTTGAGGATGGCGGTAGTTAAGTAACTCACCAGGCATCTTCATTAGCTTACCTTCACTATTAATGGCTTGAACTCGGCAACCTTTCACCCCAAACGCAGATGTATCAATGGTTTCGTCGTATTGATTAAGCAGTTCAGCCATTCTCTCTTGCCATTCCTTCGGCATTTGCATCATTGCTACGCGAGGCATTACCAGAAACGCGGCATATGAAAGACCGAACCACAGATGCAAATCTTTACGCTGATCGTAATTTTGGTTTTTCATTTCACTCTCCTTTACCGGCTGCGGCGCGGTCGATAGCCTGAAGCACGCCATTAGCATGCGCATCACCCATGCGCCCGCACTTCAGCCAGGAAAGCGTCTGTAGCTGGGGTTTTGACGTTAACGAGACGTCCCATAACTTCCTGTGCTCGCTGAGTGGAGCCAAAGAAGTCATCATCCCGCATGAAAGTAATGTTCGAGATTTCCTCTTTCAGCCCCGCATTCTCCTCAGCCAGCCCATTACCTCGAGCCAGTTGCACATCCAGTTGTGTAGCCAAATCGCTTATCAACTGAGATACAGCACCGCCTGATGATTTCAGTTCTGCGGCCTGGTCATGCCCGCGCTTTACTAGCTCACTCACTTTGCATTCCATCTTTACCCCCGCTTACCCGTATAAGTTATTGATTACGTTGATATCAAAAAGGATCGTTATTTAACGCCGATCCCGAACCTTGCGATTAACAGCGCATCCGCGATGGCCTGGCCTTTCGCTTTGGCATCCAGCGCCCTGAGTTCCGGGTAAAGCTGAATAGCCCTGCTGCGCGCTGCGTCCTTGTCGCTGCCGATAAGCCCGGCTGACTTCTTCCAGGCCTGGGGAGTTACCAGCGTGTACGGAATGTTGAGCCCCTGAAGGATCCCCTCCGCTACGCCAGCTGCATGCCCGAACGTGAACATGCTCGCTGTTCCCTGCCCTGGCATTGCACCTACCTGCTCAAGGTACGCATGAGTGATTCCGTACTGCCGAACCCATGCAGCTACCGCTGCGCCGTTCACCCTGGACTTTGTGCCTACCTTGATGGTTGGCATTGCCAGATGGTCGATGTAGCCGCCCTGTTCAGTTACGAGAACCAGCGCCCCGCTGCATCCCGGGTCAATCCCTAAAACTGCCGTCATGATTTACCCCTTAGGTAATTTAAATCCACATTAGAGTTAAAATCAATAGCTATGCGCATATTTTGTTACCTATTAGGTAACTATACAGGCGTAAAAAAATGCGCTGCCGCGCCGGTGCTGCTATGTGGCCTGGTAGCCCCTGAATCCCTGCGGTATGGTCTTGTCCGGTTCCGGAACGTCGTTGATATCCCTTCGCTGCTGCTGGACCACGGGTCTTGCCCTGGACTGCTGAACGCTTCTCGCCAGCTTCTGCTGCCACTGGTCGTGGTGGAATGCTTTCCCCTCCGCTTTCCAGTACGTGATGAAGTCTGCCAGCTCAAACGGCGTGATCTCCGCCTTCAGGTTTATGCCCCACTGAGAGGCTCGCCTGACGAACTGTGGATCAGGCTTCCAGTTGTCGTGCATCTGGAATTTCCCAAACTCACCCATTCCACCTGGAGCAATGTAGCCGTTCAGCACTGCATTGTTCGCATCAGGATCTGGTTCGCCGCCACCAGCAGAGTTATCCACAGGTGAATTTTGCTCGCCCCCTATGTGGGGTTTATCTTTTATATCTTCTCTTCTCTTCTCTTCTCTGGTCCGCTTTTTGTCCGCTTCTGATGCGGACGCCATGCGGACAACTTTTGGGTGCGTGTGCAGGTCGGCACGCATCTTGATCCAGTCACCGGCCATAGCTAACCCCCATATAAGCCCGGACGAACTCAGCCGCAGCCTGTGCGTTTATGGCGTTCCCATAGCCTTTGAGTCGGCCGACGCGGTTGCTGCTTGCCACTCTGGCCACCCCGGACTCGACTCGTCCAAGGCGCGCGGCAGCCCCATCAACCAGCGGGAATGTGCCGGGTTCAACTGGACGCCATTTGCCATCTCGACATAAGAGCCAGTCCGCATCTCGCCAAAAACCGTTAACCTCAAGGGCCCGCATGTGTACGCCTGGCGGGGTAGCTGGTCCAGTCTGTCCTTTCCATCCCGCTGCGCTGTCATTCCCGCCGAGTCCTTCCAGTCGCGTGAGGTTGGTGTCACCCATGCCGCCAGCACTGCAAAGTCCTGAAGGTTTGGCTGGCGGCCAGCCTCCTTCCTCGCTATTACCTTTTTCCAGTCCTGGTAACAGTTTTTGACGTTGCTCGCTAATGGACTCGGCCACCCAATAAGCTCGTTCTCTGATGTGCGGAGCACCGATGCCCGCTGACGTAAACGGCACAAGCCCGAAGGCGTATTCCATTCCTTCCAGGTCAGCTTGTACAAGGTCGAACCATGTGTTTGCGTTACCGCTTGCAACCTGTTCGCCAAAGACATGCTGAGGTCTGCGCTCGCTGATGAGGTGGAAGAAGTGGGGCCAAAGGTGCCGCTCGTCAGCAAACCCATCTCCTTTGCCTGCCGCGCTGAAAGCCTGGCACGGACAGGAACCGGTCCAGACTGGTTTATCGTCAGGCCATCCGGCGAGGCGCAGGGAATGAGACCAGACGCCAATTCCGGCGAAGAAGTGGCACTGCGTGAATCCTCGCAGGTCGTCAGGTGTGACATCTTCAATACTCCTTTCATCAACTTCGCCAGGTGCAATATGACCGCCGGCGATCAGGTTACGCAGCCACTGCGCTGCAAATGGGTCGATTTCGTTGTAATACGCTGCGGGTTTCATGCTTCACCCCGTGCGGATTTGAGAGCGGATGAGAACTCGCTGCGATGACGGGTTGCGCTCTGAAGTGCACACTCAACGCAGGTGCCGTTCAGTACGTAGCGCTCCGCCTTATGACCATTCCGGCAGGCTTTGCCTGTGTAGAATCTGTTCAGGCCAGCCTTAGCGGCCTCCATTCTGGTGACAATTTTCACGAAAACGGCCTCATGTTTGGTTATGGATATCGGTAATTTTGTGCGATGGCCGAAAAAAGATCAACCATATTCGGATCATTATTACCTGAGAGGACTGAATAGATATGAAAAGACCGCCAGAAGGCGGCCTGATGGGGTTTAGAAGGAGGTTTTATTCGTAGAAGAAGTTGACCATTTGAGGTTTATTTTTTATCCACTCTCGCTTTTTGCATGCCTTAAAAAGCCCATTCATCAATGTCTTACCGGGCATTTTACGGCGGCCTGTCAGATGCGTCTGGATATAGTGACTGGTCGTTCCGGCCTCTTTAGCAAAGGCATTGCGCTCATCAGGAGTGAGTTCAAGCCAGTATTTTTTGAAGTCGAATTTCTCGTTCTCGCTCATAGCTATTGCCTGATATTAATTTCAGATAACAAATATTCACCCAGAAGGTAATAAAAATCAAGGTTTGTTACCTGTCGGGTGCATTTACCTGTGGGGTAAATTCGCTTTTAATTGGCACACTAACTAATTCATATATGAGGCGAATCACCAGAGCATGAAAAGTATTCAGGATATCCGCAGACAGAATATTAACGATATCATCGACCGTGACTTTAACGGGGTGCAGACTCGTCTGGCGGAAAAACTGGGAACTCAGGCAAACCTGGTGAACCGCTGGGCCCGCGGGCAGAAGGTTGTCGGCGACACGGTGGCGCGCAAGATTGAGAAGGCAGCGAACAAGCCGTCGAACTGGCTGGATGTCGACCACTCATTATCTGCTGTTGCCATCCCTCAGGAGGAGATCACCCCTTCCGATATCGGGCAGCTGGCGGCACATAACCTCGAAGCGTGGATGCAGAACAACCGCGATCTGTCGTCGCAGGGTAAAGTGTCGAAAGCGTCCGGCGTTGCCCAGGCGACAATCCAGCGCATGCTGAACAATGAGGTTAGCGTTTCTATCTCCACCCTGGAGGCGATTGCCAGCGCGTTCGGGCGCCGTGGCTATGAGCTGCTCATCCATCCCCGCGACCCGGCGACCATTCATTACGACCGGGCCCGCTACGCATTGTTACCTGAGAGCGAGAAAAGCAAGATTGAGAGCTACGTCGATTTTGTGATTGTTCATAACGGTAAAACGCAAGGTTAAAACCTTATATTTCAGATACTAAGCCGCCATTTAGCGGCTTTTTTATTGCCCATAAGATTACCTACAGGGTAATTTTTTATAATCATACCTATTGACTTCAAACCACATAAGGATAATTATTACCTCAACGGTAACACTGAGGTAACGAATTATGCAGTGGAAAATCATCAACGGTTGGTACTGCGTTACGGCGTGCGGGCTGATGAGCACCAAGTGCCGCACTCTGCATGAGGCCATCAACTGGGCGTTTGTCACCAAGATGGCAGTCAAAACTGAAATGGATATGGGGGTGAGCAAGTGAGTGAATTAGCAATCATCGAAATCGCGCCGGACCTGGCGCCAAGCATCTACGTAGAAAACGGTCTTGATAAATTCCTTGAACAGATCCGTGAAGGCGTCAAAGAAGTCCCTGACCTGAGCACCGCAAAAGGCCGCGCCCGTATCGCATCCCTAGCTGCCCAGGTATCACGCAGCAAAACGGCCGTTGAAAAGCCAGGCCGTGATTACCTGAAACGCCTGAAGGAACAACCGAAAGTGGTTGAGGCCGAGCTGCGCCGCTTCGTGACTGAATGCGATCATCTTCGCGATGAAGTACGCCGCCCGCTTACCGAGTGGGAAGACGCGGAAAAGGCACGCACCGAAGCACTGCAGCAGCGTCTCGTGGATTTGCGTGCACTGGCTGACGTGATCGACTCCGCCGGTAACTACCTGCCTTCTGCTGATATTCAGGCGCGTATTCACGAAGCTAAATCCGTGGTGCTGGACGAAAGTTGGCAGGAACGCGCAGCAGAGGCGGGAGTAGCTAAAGATTCAACAATTCAGCAGCTGGAAGCATCGCTGGAAGTGGCACAAAAGCGAGAGCATGAAGCAGCTGAGCTTGAACGTCTGCGCAAAGAGGCTGAAGAAAAAGCACGCCTTGAACGTGAAGAGGCTATCCGCCGGGAAGCAGCGGAACAGGCTAAGCGTGATGCAGAAGCAAAAGCACAGGCCGAGATTGATGCAGCTGCACGCCGTGAAGCTGAAGCTCGAGCTGCAACTGAACGCGCAGAGCGCGAAAAAATTGAAGCCCAGCAGAAGGCAGATCGTGAAGCAAAAGCTGCTGCGGAAAAAGCCGAGCAGGAAAAGAACGATGCTATCGCAGCGGAACGCCGCCGCCAAGAAGAATTGGAAGCTGCACGCCTGGCAGAACAGAAACGAATCGCCGACGAAGAAGCGCGCCGCGCAGCTGATAAAGAGCATCGCCGCACCATCAACCGTCAGGCTATCGCAGACCTGATCGAAAGCGGTCTTTCGCAGGAAATGGCAGAGAAAGCTCTGATTGCCATCGCCAGCGGGAAGGTATCTGCAGTCTCCATCAAGTACTGAGGTGGGTATGAACATCCAGCAGATAAATAACCTGAAAAGCATCATGACCAGCATCGACAGCGACTACCAGCTGAGCCAGTTGCACTACGAACGCCAGGTAGAGCTGATCGACGCAATCAAGCACCACCAGTTGCAGAAACCCTTCTACGAGCTGGAGCGCAAAGGCGTGCGCACGGAGATCCTGGAAGAGCTGATGATGAGCGTTGAGTTCGAAGAGGCTCTCAAGGCGTACCAAGCCGCGCTGACCAGAATCATCGCGAAGTGGGATCTGGCTGACCAGCTGGACACAGCGAGGAACGCGGCATGACACCTGGGATTTACTTCGACATCAGCAACGAGGACTACCACGCCGGTGACGGCGTGAGTAAGTCGCAGCTCGATATGGTTGCGATGAGCCCGGCCCTGTTGCAGTGGCAGAAATCAGCACCGGTCGATACCGAAAAGCTGAAGGCGCTGGACATGGGAACCGCCCTGCACTGCCTGCTGCTGGAGCCGGAAGAATTCGATAAGCGCTTCATCGTGGCGCCGCAGTTCAACCGCCGTACCGCTGCCGGCAAAGAGGATGAAGCTGCGTTCCTGAAAGACATCGAGAGCATGGGCATGACGGTGATGGACGCAGAGCAGGGCCGGAAGCTGCAACTGATGCGCGACAGCGCGATGGCTCACCCGGCGGCGCGGTGGCTACTGGAAGCTGAAGGTTTCTGCGAAGCATCGCATTACTGGAAGGATCCTGAGACTGGCGAACTGTGCCGCATTCGCCCGGATAAGCGCCTGAAGGATCATCCGGTACTGCTGGACGTGAAGAAGGTTGCTGACATGGAGCGGTTCTCACGCCACATCGAGGAATTCAGGTACCACGTTCAGGACGCCATGTACCGCGAAGGCGCGCAGCAGACCACCGGTGAGCCGCACGGATTCTTTTTCCTGGCAGTGAGCGAAACCATCGACTGCGGCCGATACCCGGTGCGCGTGTTCGAACTGGATGCACAGGACGTTGACGCTGGGCACGCACTGTTCCGCCGGGATCTGAATACCTACCACCAGTGCCGGGAGTCTGGCGAATGGGGTGGATTTGAAATTATTAAACGCCCTGAGTGGGCACGCAAACAGGATATGTACGTATGAGCAACGACATCGCAATCACATCGCAGCCTGGCGCTACCGTCGGTACAGCTGCGGCAATCTTCAGCCCTGAGGGCATGGACCGCCTGGTGCGTTTCGCAACCCTGATGGCTGACAGTAAGGCCACCGTTCCGGCGCACCTGGCAGGAAAACCTGCTGACTGCCTTGCCGTGACCATGCAGGCGGCGCAATGGGGGATGAACCCGTTCGCCGTGGCGCAGAAAACTCACGTCGTCAACGGCACCTTGGGCTACGAAGCGCAGCTGGTGAACGCAGTTGTGTCCTCCTCCAATCTGCTGGCCACCCGTCTGAATTATCGCTGGGACGGTGACTGGTCGCGCGTCAGCGGGAAAACAGATAAGTCGCCGAACCTGACCGTCACCGTGTGGGCGACCCTCAAGGGAGAATCAGAGCCGCGAGAGCTGACGATAAGCATGGCCCAGGCCGGTGTGCGTAATTCCCCTCTGTGGGAGCAGGATCCTCGCCAGCAACTCGCTTACCTGTGCGTGAAACGCTGGGCGCGTCTGAATGCTCCTGATGTTCTGCTGGGCGTGTATACCCCTGACGAATTGCAGGAGACGGCACCGCGTGTTGAACGTGATATCACGCCTGTACCGGCCACCGCCTCAGGCATGAACAAGCTGATCAACTCTAAACCTGAGCAGCACCAGGAAGAGAAATCAAAGAGCAGCGATGACCGCGATCCAGAAGAGATTCTGTGCGCTTTCACTGACGCAGCGATGAATTACAACACGCTGAAGGATTTGGATAAGGCATACAAATACGTTGCCAGCAAGCTCGCTAACGATGATGACCGTCTGGCTAAAGCCACAGACGTTTACACCATCCGCCGCGATGAGCTGAACGAAGTCCCTATGTAATCACCACCGTGGCGCCACGGCGCCACACCTGCAACCAAGAGAGGTATTTATGAAAGGTGCATTTGGTAAGAAGGAACTCCTGGCGGTGGTGCCACTGTCATGGAGCACGATTGACCGTCTGGAACAGGCTGGCGAATTCCCGTCTCGTTTCTGGATCACCGACCGCCGCTGTGCATGGGACCAGGGAGAAGTCGAAGCCTGGCTGGATAAACGTAAGGCGGCAAGCCCGGCGACGTTCACAGGAAAAAAGCCGCCAGTTGACCGCCGCGTGTATCGCCCGGTGAGTGCCGCAGCATGACAGCGCTGAAGAAGCATATCGGCAGATGGTCAGATGTATACCTGTATCTGGCCGTTGTCGCCTACCTGATGTGGCTGGCGGCGGTAATCAGTTGAGAGGTCTGGATCAAATGAAAAAGACGAAGCTTGAGCGCTATCACGAAGACTACGTGTCGCAGCGCCGTGTTGAAAGAGTTGTGGCAGTAACGCCAGAAGCAATGGAGATCGAAAGCCGCGCCATCGAGCGCGAGCGCCGCGGGCATTACCGCATCGCGGCAAGACTCTGGCTTCAGTGCCTGGATGCGGCTGTTGGTGAAGTAGAGCGCGCCCGCATCGCGGTGCGCCGCCAGCAGTGCATCACCAAAGGGAACCGCACCCCGCACCTGGACTACAGCGGGATCGGATGTCGCGGGGTGGTTTATGACTGACCCGCACGACAATATCCGAGTCGGCAGCATAACGCTGGTTTATTCAACTATGCGCCGCGGATGGTTAGCACCCGGCGGGCAGGTTATCAGAAACCCATTGAAGGCTCAGCGCCTGGCTGAGCTGATGAACAATAAGAAGGTGGCAGCATGACCGGGAAATACACTCTTATCTACGCAGATCCGCCATGGGTATACCGTGACAAAGCTGCAGACGGCAACCGCGGCGCCGGGTTCAAATATCCGGTCATGAACGTGCTGGATATCTGCCGCCTGCCCGTGTGGGATCTGGCTGCCGAAGATTGCCTGCTCGCGATGTGGTGGGTTCCGACTCAGCCGGTCGAGGCACTGAAGGTTGTCGAAGCATGGGGTTTCAAACTGATGACCATGAAGGGATTCACATGGCACAAGACGAATAAGCACAAAGGTAACAGCGCGATCGGCATGGGCCACATGACCCGGGCGAACAGTGAAGACTGCCTGTTTGCGGTGCGCGGCAAGCTGCCGGCGAGAATGGATGCTTCTATCTGCCAGCACGTCACGGCGCCACGCCTGGAGAACTCGCGCAAGCCGGACGTGATCAGGGAGAAGTTGGTGCAGTTGCTTGGCGATGTGCCGCGCATTGAGCTGTTCGCCCGTCAGTCGTCGCATGGGTTTGACGTTTGGGGGAACCAATGCGAGGGCCCGGCGGTGCAATTGCACCCTGGCTACGCGCTGGATATCGCCGGGATGACACGGGCATTCGGAAATGCACCGCTTTCACCGACAGACAACCAGGGCAGGGAGCGTGCGGCATGAAAAATATTACAGAATGGGATGGCGAGGGATTGCCTCCGGTTGGTTGTGAGTGTGAGTACGAAACGAATGGATATGGAATTAAGAAGGTTCGAGTAGAATGCATAACTATGGATGGAATCGCATTTACATGGCTTGGAGAAGACCCGAGATTTCGTGGACTTGACTGCATAAATACCTCCAAAGCACATCGATTCCGCCATATCTGCTCAGAAGCAGATAAGAAGCGTGATGCAGCGATAAGCGCCATCGATGCAGCTTGCTTATTGGTAAGGGATGCCAGCAAGACAGCGGAGGCAATTTACGACACTATAGCTGCAGGTGACATCCCTGGTGTTAAGCTTGAATAGCTGCTTAATCCTTACCTTCCATCCACCTCTCAAACTTCGACGGGGAGAACGGCACCAGATCGGTATGCTCCACGTTAATCCAGGCATCAACCATATCTGCCCACTGCTGCAACATATAGGCACGCTGCCGGGCATACTCAGCTTTGTTATACACCGCGCGCACACCCTTCTGCTCATGCGCCTGTGCCTTCTCTATCCAGTCTGACGGATAATCCGCTTCGTGCAGCAGCGTGCTGGCCGTGCGGCGCAGGTCATGCACGGTGAAGCCCTGTATCTTTTCGCCGTCTTTGTTTATGGCCTCTACGGTCCGGTCTATCAGCGAGTTCAATGCGGCATTCGATAATGGCTTGCGGAAGTTGTAGCGTCCTGGCACTAGGTATTCACTGCCGCCAGCACACATCTGCAACCCCACCAGCAGATCCTGCGCCTGCTTCGGCAGATAAATCACATGTGCGCGCCTGGCCTTCATTCGGTCGGCGGGGATCGTCCATGTCCAGTTCCTGAAATCGATCTCCTGCCACGTCGCGTAAGTGAATTCGCTTTTGCGAACCAGCGTCAGCAGTACCAGCTTCAGCGCCATCTTCATGGTGCCCATCGCACCGACGTCATCCAGCGCGCGGAAGAAAATGCCGATCTCCTCAGGCGACAGCGTGCGCTCGCGCGGCTTAAACATGGCGATCGAAGATGGTTTAATGTCGGCAGCGGGATTAAACAGGCCGTGCCCGCGGTCGTTGGCGTACCGGTATACGCTGCTGATTATCTCCCTGACCTGAATCGCAGTCGCCCGGCCGCCACGTTCTACGATACGATCGCAAAGGTCGCGCACCACCCTGGTGGTTATCTCAGTCATCATCTTGTTTCCGAGCGCCGGGAGGATATCCCGCTCAATCACCGCCTGCTTCATGGCGCGGGTACTGTCTGCCAGGGTAACGTGCTTCATATAGGCGTCGGTATATACCGCGAATGTTTCGGCCCCGGCGATCTGTCTGATACCGTCACGTTTCGCTGCAGCAGGCGACTGGCCTGCCTTCAGCAGCTTTTTGGCGGCAATGAGTTCCTCGCGCGCTTCCGCCAGGCTGATACCGTCACGGCCGTACTGGCCGATCACCAGCGTTTCCCGGCGGCCGTTAATTCGGTAGTCGTATCGGAACGAGACAGAGCCTGAGGTGAGCACGGCGACATACAGCCCGTCACGGTCGGAAACCTTATACAGTTTCTCCTGCGGCTTGAGGTTTTTCAGTTTGGTATCGGTAAGCACAATTCACCCGTAATGCATCCATGTTTTTGTCGGTATGAGAGTATACCTTTCGGGTAATACCGTCACCTGTACCGTCTAAAAGTGTGGTGTAGAGTGAATAGATATGAGTAGATATAAACAAAAACCCTCTGCAATTACAGAGGGTTAGAGAAGATATTGAATAGATATGATGTGCTATGAACTAGCTATACATCATTCCCACTCAATGGTAGCTGGCGGCTTGCCGCTGATGTCATACACCACGCGGGAAATACCGTTCACTTCATTGATAA
>OGOX01000298.1_pt1 | contig 40223 bp, 37 predicted proteins | sample 1552761 | NCBI WGS metagenome assembly OGOX01 (sample SAMEA2580212, study PRJEB22360) | human gut metagenome | biome: human gut; feature: human-associated habitat; material: faeces | place: Denmark | collected 2008/2010
TATTACGGCGGTTAGCTTTTGACATACGCCGAACAATAACTTGTTTCTGACTTTCGTCTCCGTATGGCGTTCGCCGCTACGAAAAAATCCCTGTCCATAACGGACAGGGATTTTCATTTGCATTATAAAAAAGTTTTAGGGCTGCGAACCTCGGCTCTTCTAATGTCAAGCCTCGTTGTTCTCCGCTATTCCTAAAATAACTTCCACTCGTCTAATCCGTTTCAATTACTTGCGTAATTTTCACGGCTTAGTCCTCGTCGGTCGTTATTTTAGGGCTGCGAACCTCGGCTCTTCTATTAGTCAAAGAACTTGCTGTGGATAGCGCTTACAGCCTTGTCAGCGTCTGCTGAGTCGATGAGAACCGAAACCTTGATTTCGCTTGTGCTGATCATCTGGATGTTGACCTGAGCGTCATAAAGAGCCTCGAACATCTTTGTAGCAACGCCTGCGTGGCTTTCCATACCTGCGCCGACGATTGAAATCTTTGCTACCTTATCGTCATAGAGAATTTCCTCTGCACCGAGGTTCTCCGTGTATTCTTTCATAAGAGCAACAGCCTCTTCGCCTCTGTTCTTGGCAACTGTAAAGCTGATGTCCTTCTTGCCGTCATGACCGATTGACTGAAGAATAATGTCAACATTGATATCTTTAGCAGAAAGCTTTGAGAACATCTTAAAAGCAAGACCGGGGATATTCGGAACACCCATAACAGAAATTCTTGCAACATCTGTATCTTTAGCAACACCGCTGATTAACATTTTTTCCATTTTAGTTTTCTCCTTTACAATTGTACCCGAAGCCTTTGTCATACTTGAAAGCACTTCAAGCTCGATATTATATTTTTTAGCCATTTCAACCGAACGGTTGTTAAGAACCTGAGCTCCGAGTGTAGCAAGCTCAAGCATTTCGTCATAAGAGATTTCCTGAAGCTTCTTAGCGTTCTTAACCTTTCTCGGGTCAGCTGTGTAAACACCCTCAACATCGGTGAAAATCTGACAGAGATCAGCGTGCATTGAAGCCGCAATAGCTACGGCACTTGTGTCTGAACCACCTCTGCCGAGTGTTGTAATATCGCCGTATTTTGAAATGCCCTGGAAGCCTGCAACGATTACAATGTTCTTCTTGTCAAGCTCTTTCTTAATTCTGTCAGGCTCAACTTTTCTGATTCTTGCGCTTGTGTGAGCAGAAGTGGTATTGAAACCTGCCTGCCAGCCAAGAAGAGAAACAGCGTGGTAACCGAGCTTTTCGATTGCCATTGCAAGAAGTGAAATAGAAATCTGCTCGCCTGCGGCAAGAAGCATATCCTTTTCTCTTTTTGAAGCCTTTGGATTGATTTCGTTTGCCTTTTCAATGAGATCGTCTGTTGTGTCGCCCTGAGCGGATACAACAACTACAACATCATTGCCCTTTGCGTAAGTGTCTGTTACGATTGATGCAACATTCATTACTCTTTCGGCATTGGCAACAGAACTGCCGCCAAATTTCTGAACTATCAAACTCATGTACTTAATACTCCCTCTGTAAAATTATAAATCAGCCACACGGATACTTGAAAGTACCGAAACACCGTCAGCCTCAAGCTGAGCAATCTTCTCGGCAAATTCGTTGTACGGCATAGCCTTGACAACAAATGCTTTTTCTTCGGCAGGTGCGTCAGCCTTATTGATTACTGTTACCTCACCGAATAATTTTTCTGCCTTTTCTGCAACATTACTGCCGTTTGCACGAACATACATGGCACGGCTTGACTCCTCCCAAGGAAGAATGTTTTTGCCGTTGCCGTCTGCCCAGTAAAGGAACTTTCTTGTCTTGAGGTGCTTACAGCAGTCGATTACATCGGCTACAACTGCGCTTGCTGTAGGAAGCTTGCCCGCACCCTTGCCGTAGAATACTACATCGCCTGTGCAGTCGCCTCTTACCATAATGCCGTTGAACTCATAGTCAATGTTAGCAAGCTGGCTCTTGTTCGGAACGAGCATAGGAGCAACGATAATGTCAATCTTGCCGTCCGCAAGACGCTTAACACTGCCGATAAGCTTAATCACGCAATGGAAAGCCTCAGCATATCTTACATCTTCAAGTGTGATTTTTGTAATGCCCTCTGTATGTACAGAGTCGGGATAAACATGCTTTCCGTATGCAAGAGATGCAAGAATACAAATCTTACGGCAAGCATCGTGACCTTCAATATCAGCGGCAGGATTTCTCTCGGCAAAGCCAAGCTCCTGAGCAAGCTTGAGCGCATCGTCAAACTGCATACCGTCTTCAATCATCTTTGTAAGGATAAAGTTTGTTGTACCGTTAAGAATACCGGCAATCTCGTCAACATTGTTTGCAACAAGACACTGGCTCATCGGGCGGATAATCGGAATACCGCCGCCTACCGATGCTTCAAAGAGGAAGTTTGTGTTTGTTTCTTTTGCGATTTCAAGAAGCTCTGCACCGTGAGCTGCAACAAGCTCCTTGTTTGAAGTAACAACACTCTTGCCTGCTTTAAGACATCTCTTTACAAAGTCATAAGCAGGATTAAGACCGCCCATAACTTCAACAACAACTCTTATTTCGAGGTCGTTGATGATATCTTCAAAGTTTTTTGTGAATCTGTCTGCAAGCGGACTGTCGGGAAATTCGCGAAGGTCAAGAATCTTCTTGACATAAACCTCTTCACCGATGCTTGCATAAAGCTTCTGTTTGTGTGTTGTAAAGATTTCGGCAACACCCGAACCTACAACACCGTGACCCATAATTGCTATTGAAACCATATCTAAAAACCTTTCCTTTCGAGTTTTTGGTTTTAACCTGTTATTTTATTCTGCCGCAGAAGGGGCGTCGCCTCCTCCTGACGATTCACCGCCTCCTGACGGCTCTCCTCCGCCTGAGGATTCCCCTCCGCCTGAAGGTTCTCCGCCTGAATTATCTCCTCCGCCTGAATTGTCACCGCCTGAATTATCTCCTCCGCCGGAGGTGTCGCCGCCTGAATTATCTCCTCCGCCGGAATTGTCGCCGCCTGAATTATCTCCTCCGCTGTTGCTTGTGTCGCCGCCGTAATAGCTACCGCTGTTGTCACCGCCGTAATTGGGATCGTAGTAGCTTGACGAGTTGGAAACATCCGAACCGTATTCATAGTTGCCGCTGTAATACGAACCGCCGGTACTCGGCATATTATCCTCGGTGTAGTAACCCACATACCGCCCCGAGATGTTATCTGTTGAAACAATAAGTCCCGTTGTAGGATTATATGTTGCCTCAATCAGGTTATCGGATATTTTATATTCCTTGTTTTCCTTGCCTTCAAGGTAATTGCCCATAACATTTGCAAAGAATTTTGCCGCGGTTGTTCTTCCGCTGTAAGAAATGGTTGAAGGATGATCAAAGCCGCACCAGGTTGCCATTACGGCATAAGGCGAGCCTCCGCAGAACCATGAGTCCTTATCATCATCAGTTGTACCTGTTTTGCCGATAATATCCCAGCCCGAAATTTGAGCGTAATGTGCATTTGTGTGGGCGCTGTTTGTAACATTGTAGTGAAGCAGTCTGTTCATAATGCCTGCTGTTTCTGCCGAATAAGCCTGCTTCGGAACTGCATCACGGTTATCAATGAGAATATTGTCCTCGGAATCCGTTACATAGTAGTAGGTGTATGGCTCATAGTAAAGACCGCCGTTGCCGAGATAGGTGTAGGCTGCCGCCATTTCTCTTACGGTAACGCCGCCGTTCATACCGCCGATTGAAAGAGCACCTGTGTTTTGTGCGTCCTGCTCGGAGAGATTTTGAAATCCCATCTTTGTAACAACCTGCTGATATGCAACACTCGGACCGCCGATAAGCTCCATTGTCTGAGCGGCTGTTGCGTTAGATGACCACTCAATCGCATCCGGAAGGCTCATATTGCCGTTGTAGTAGCCGTATGCGTTGTTAGGACCCGAAACAAGCTGACCGCTTTCGTTTGTACGGTAGTTGTCAAGCGGTTCATCAAGCACCATTGATGAGAAGTAAAGCTTCTTTGATTCGATTGCGTAAGGATAAACGACAACCGGTTTGATTGAAGAACCCGGCTGAAGCACGGAGTTGTAGGATCTGTCCCAGCCGAGAGCTCCCTCTTTCTTTGTTGAAGAACCGACTGTTGCAATTACTCTGCCGTCATATCCCATAATTGTTGACGCAATCTGAAGGTCGGGATCATTTGATTTATCAATATTAAGTGCCGCATTTTCAAGGTAGGTCTGAGCCTTTTCATCCATTGCACAGTAGATTTTAAGTCCCTCTGTGTAAAGCTTTGAAGATGCCGCAGATTCGCTTATGTTGTAATATTCTGCAATGTCCTTTTGAAGATCACGAAAGACCTGATCAATATACCAGTTCTGAACATCTGCTTCGTCATCTTCGTCATCGTCATCGGACGCCTGCCAGCCGACAAATTTCATTGTGGCACTTTCCTTCATTGCCGCGTCATATTCGTCTTTGGTAATTTTTTTCTGATCGTACATTTCGTTGATTACAATCTCGCGGCGTTCCTTGTTGTTTTCGGGGAAAACAAGAGGATTCCATCTTGACGGATTCTGTGTAATTCCCGCTATTGCCGCACATTCGGCTATGGAGCATTCCTTGATGCTCTTGCCAAAATAGAGCTGAGCCGCAGACTCAACGCCCTGACAGTTATTGCCGAAGTTTACAACATTTAAGTAGGCTTCAAGAATCTGATCCTTGGTATATTCCTGCTCAAGCTTGAGTGCCTTTGTAATTTCACGAAGCTTTCTTGTGATTGAAACCTCGTTATCATCTGTAATATTTTTGATGAGCTGTTGTGTGATTGTTGAACCGCCATACGAATCGGAGCCTGTAGCAAGGTTTGCAACAGCGGAAAGGGTTCTGCCCCAGTCAACACCGTTGTGGTCAAAGAAACGCTTGTCCTCAATTGCTACCACAGCGTCCTTCATTGCCTGAGGAATATCCTGATTGTCAACCCAAATTCTGTTTTCGGTGTCATACAGCTTTTGATACTCCGTAAATTCCTTTGAGTTGTCCTTTTGAATATAGATTCGGCTCGTCTGGTTCATAGACTTTGCCTTGAGGTCAATACCGGTCGGTTCGGATGCAAGGGTAAAAATGTAGACAGCAAGTGAAATGCCTGTAATAAGCAGGGCTACCAGACAGACCGAACAAACGGTAATCAGGAACTTGCCGAAACCCCTGAAAAATCTTTTTGCACCTCCGTCAGCCTTTTTGGACAATTCATTTTGCTGAAGGTCCTTATACTGACTGATGTCGGTTTCACGCTTGTTTCGCATATTATCTCCTTTATCAATTCACAGTTTCGGTCAATTAAACCGTAATTTTGCAATTTGTTTGAGTTATTTGCACGAACACGGTGCACTGATTGTAATAATTGCAATATAAGTTATATAATAACAAATATGTCCAAAATTACAAGCAGAAATACTCATTTGCTTATTATATCACTTGCAAAGGAAAAAATAAATATATTAAACCAAATTTTTGTTAAAAAAAATAAGGATTTACGGTGTTCTTTTGGTGTGAAATTTATAAAAACGGTGAATATAACATACAGTTTGGGCAAAAATAGAAGTAAAAACTGACGGAAAGAGTGCTGAACAATGAAAAAAATAGTTGGACTGACAGGTGTGATTTTAATTGCGTGCATGATGATAAGCTCGCTTTTTGCCCCTGCAAATTCTGTTGAAAACACCTCTGCAGCAAGTGATTATTCGGCTTCGCAGAATAACGGTATGGAGGAAAGTGACTACATCATAAAAGCCGAAAAAGGGTATATTGTTGTGTACAAAAAAGGTGAAGACAAGCCTTATCTGACAACCGACTGCAGGGTGTCAAATCTGCCTAAGGGCGACGCACTTTACCTTGAAAAAGGAATTGAAATAAAGGGAAAGGAAAGCCTTATGAAGACCCTTGAGGATTATTGCAGTTAAAGGCGCAATGGTAAATAATTGTTCATATATATTGACTTTTCTGTGCTTTTGGGGTAAAATCAAACTGATATGCCATAAAGTATTGAATCAGGTGCAGAATTTGCCGTGAGTTTTTCAAAATGATGAAATCTTGCAAATTATTTGTTTCTGAAAATCAAGTAAAAATGCAGAAAAGGAGATATTACATATGATTTCTACTGTCATTGACCAGTCGCTCGGCCTTGAGTTCCCTATTTTTCAGGGAGGCATGGCTTGGGTGGCTGATGCATCGCTTGCCGCAGGTGTTTCAAACGCAGGCGGCTTGGGCATTATTGCGGCTATGAATTCCAACGGTGAACAGCTCCGTGAGGAAATCAGAAAGTGCAAAAAAATGACCGATAAAATTTTCGGCGTAAACATTATGCTTATGAGTCCCTTTGCGGAAGAGGTAAGCGATGTTGTTGTTGAAGAGGGCATCAAGGTTATTACAACAGGCGCAGGCAACCCCGGCAAGTATATGGCAAAGTGGCTTGAGGCAGGCATCAAGGTTATTCCTGTTGTTCCGAGTGTTGCACTTGCAAGGAAAATGGAAAAAGACGGTGCTTTTGCCGTTATCGCAGAGGGCGGCGAGTCCGGCGGTCATGTTGGCGACCTCACAACCATGGCTCTTGTTCCTCAGGTTGTTGACGCAGTAAAAATTCCTGTAATTGCCGCAGGCGGTATTGCAGACGGCAGACAGATTGCCGCAGCATTTATGCTCGGCGCTCAGGGCGTTCAGGTCGGCACAAGATTTCTCGTTGCAAAGGAATGTACTATCTCTCAGGAATATAAGAACAAAATTCTCAAAGCAAGAGATATTGACACGGTTGTAACAGGTAAAAGACTCGGTCATCCTGTTCGTTCAATCCGTAACTCGTTTACCCGTGAATATACGAAGGCTGAGTACGATTCGGCTAATGTTTCCGATGAAGAGCTTGAAAATATGGGACTCGGCAGACTCAGAAGAGCCGTGAGAGAGGGCGATGTTTCTCAGGGTACCGTTCTTGCAGGACAGGTTGCAAGTATGGTTAAAAAGGAACAGCCGGCAAGAGAAATGATTGAAGAGATGTTCTCGCAGGCAGAAGAAGTATTGAACGGAGCAACAAAATGGGTAAAATAGCATTTATTTTTTCAGGTCAGGGCGCACAGTACAGCGGTATGGGCAAGGACCTTTACGATAATTCGCCTGCCGCAAAGGCTGTTTACGAAATGGCTGATTCTATAAGAGAAAACACCTCGAAGCAGTGCTTTGAGGGTACAATGGAGGAGCTTTCAAAGACAGTAAATACACAGCCGTGTATTTTTACTGCCGACCTTGCGGCCGCAAGAGCTCTTGTTGAAAAGGGTATCACTCCCGACTGCGTAGCGGGCTTTTCACTCGGTGAGATTTCTGCACTTGCTTTTTCGGGAATCCTTTCCGATGAAGAGGCTTTCAGACTCGTTTGCAAAAGAGGCGAGCTTATGGACAAAGCCGCAACGGAAAATCCCGGTGCAATGGCTGCCGTATTAAAGCTTACTCCCGAAAAGGTTGAAGAAATCTGCTCAAGGTTTGAAAAAACATATCCCGTAAACTACAACTCACCGGCTCAGACTGTTGTTGCAACAACAAGTGAAAATGCCGACGCTTTTTGCGAGGCAGTTAAAGCAGAGGGCGGAAGGGCAAAACTTCTTGCAGTAAGCGGTGCGTTCCATTCTCCCTTTATGGCTGATGCCGCAGAGGGACTCGGAAAGTATATGGAAAATGTTGACTTTGCTCAGCCAAAGGTTCAGATTTATTCCGATTACACGGCACAGCCGTATTCGGGCGATTTCAAAACGCTTGTAAAGGCACAGGTTGAGAATCCCGTAAAATGGCAGACTATCGTTGAAAATATGATTAATGACGGCGTTGACACCTTTATTGAGGTTGGTGTGGGCAAAACCCTCACAGGTCTTGTAAAGAGAATCAACGGAGATGTAAAGGCATTCAAGGTTGAAACTGCGGCTGATATTGACGCACTTGAACTTTGATACTGTTCGGAGGTATAATATAATGAGATTTGAAAATAAAACAGCCGTAGTAACAGGCGGCTCAAGAGGCATCGGCCTTGCAATCGCAACAAAGCTTGCAAAAGAGGGTGCTAACATCGCAATTCTCTATGTTGGTGACGAAAACGAGGGTATTAAGGCCAAGGAAGAGCTTTCGCAGTACGGCACAAAGGTTGAGCAGTATTTCTGCGATGTTTCAAACTTTGAAGAGTCAAAGAAGGTTGTCGATAAGGTTATCGAGGAGTTCGGCAGTATCGAAATTCTCGTAAACAACGCAGGCATCACAAGAGATAAGCTCGTTTTAAATATGGACGAAAAAGATTTTGACGCTGTAATCAATGTAAACCTTAAGGGTACATTCAATATGATTAAGCATACATACAAGCACTTTATGAAAAAGCGTTACGGCAGAATCTGCAGTACAGCGTCGATTGTCGGTCTTACCGGCAACGCAGGTCAGGCTAACTATTCTGCATCAAAGGCAGGTATTATCGGTCTTACAAAGTCGGTTGCAAAGGAGCTTGCCGGCAGAGGCGTTACAGCCAATGCAGTTGCTCCGGGTTACATTGCAACAGATATGACAAGTGTACTTCCCGATAAGGTAAAGGACGCAATGAAAGCACAGATTCCTGCAAAGCGTATCGGTACTCCCGATGATGTTGCAGATGTAGTAGCTTTCCTCTGCTCTGACGATGCCGCTTATGTAACAGGCGAGGTTATCAGAGTTGACGGCGGACTTGCAATGTAATTGATTTGGAGGATATAATGAGCAGAAGAGTAGTTGTAACAGGTATGGGCGCAATTTCACCGATCGGTAACGATGTGCCTACAATGTGGAAAAATATGGTTGACGGCGTTTGCGGTATCGAAACAATCACAGCTTTCGATACAAGTGACCTCAAGGTTCACATCGCAGGTACAGTCAAGGATTTTGATCCCACACAGTATATTGAGAAAAAAGAAGTAAGAAAGCTTGATCCATATACACAGTACGCAATCGCAGCGGCACAGCAAGCAGTTGACGACAGCGGTATCATAGGCAAGATTGACGAGAACCGTTTCGGTGTTTATATCGGTGCAGGTATCGGCGGTTTGCAGACTTTTGTTAAGAATACAGTGGGCATGGAAAACGGAGGCCCGAGAAAGGTTTCTCCTTTCTTCATTCCGATGATGATTGGTAATATCGCAACAGGCAATGTTGCAATCCGTTTTAACGCAAAGGGTACGTCTCTTTCGGTTATGAGTGCCTGTGCAACAGGTACAAACTCAATCGGTGAGGCTTTCCACTGCATTAAGGACGGCTATGCTGACGCTATAATCGCAGGCGGTGCAGAGGCAGTTGTTGCTCCTCTCACAATTGCAGGTTTCCAGAATATGAAAGCTCTTTCAACAAACGATGATCCAAAGCACGCATCCCGTCCGTTCGACAAAAACCGTGACGGTTTCATCATGGGCGAGGGCGCGGGTATGCTCGTTCTTGAAGAGTATGAGCACGCAGTTGCAAGAGGTGCTAAGATTTATGCAGAGCTTTCAGGCTACGGCAATACTTGTGATGCACATCATGTTACAGCTCCCGATCCTAACGGTGCAGGTCTTGCAAGAGCAATTAAGATTGCTTTTGAGGAGGCAAATGTTGCCGATGACGCACAGCTTTACATCAATGCTCACGGCACAAGTACACATCTTAACGACCTTACCGAAACAATGGCTATCAAGACGGCTCTCGGTGAAAAGGCTTATGATGCAAATATCAGCTCAACAAAATCAATGACAGGTCATCTTCTCGGCGCAACAGGCGCAATTGAGGCTATCGCTTCTGTTATGGCTCTCAATGACGGTGTTATTCCGCCGACAATCAACCTTGACGAACCTGATGAAGGTCTTGACCTTAACTATACACCTAACAAAGCAGTTAAGCGTGATGTAAATGTTGCCGCTTCAACCAACCTCGGCTTTGGCGGACATGACGCTTGTCTTGTATTTAAAAAATATTAAGCGAGGGAATTACTATGAATAAAATCGAAGAAATCAAGGAATATATTTCCCTTCTTGAAAATTCTTCTTTGAGCGTTCTTGAAATTGAAAAAGAGGACGGTACAAAGATTCATCTTGAAAAAGAACATCCGGCACAGCAGATTTTTAATGCGTCACCAATCGGTGCATATCAGCCGACTGCAACAGATGTTCCTGCTCCTGTGCCTGTTCAGCCACAGGCTTCTGCGGCTCAGCCTGCCGCTCCCGAAGAAGACGCCAAGACTGTAAACGCTCCGATTGTCGGCGTATTCTATGCCGCATCGGCACCGGGCAAGGCTCCTTTTGCTCCTGTCGGAAAGAAAGTAAGCAAGGGCTCAACCGTTTGCATTATCGAGGCTATGAAGTGTATGAACGAAATTCAGGCTGAGGACGACTATGAAATCGTTGAAGTTCTTGTTAAGGACGGAGATCTTGTTGAATACGGTCAGCCGTTATTCAAGGTTAAATAATCGGAGGACAGTATGAATCAGGAAGAAATTAAAAAGATTTTGCCGCACCGTGACAATATGCTTCTTGTTGAAGAGGCTGAAAGTGTTGACGAAAACACGGCAAAGGGCAGATATACAATCAAAGGTGACGAGTTCTTTTTACAGGGACATTTCCCCGGTAACCCCGTTGTTCCGGGTGTTATTCTCTGCGAAATGATGGGACAGGCAAGCTGTTGCCTTCTTGCAGACAAGGTTAAGAACTGCACACCTTACTTTACAAAGATGAACAATGTTAAGTTCAGAAATCCCGTGAAACCGGGCGACACTCTTGAAAGTGTCTGCACACTCACAAAGAGCAGAGGTGCATTCTACTTTATTGACGCAAAGGGTTATGTTGACGGCAAGCTCTGTGTAAGTGCCGAGCTTTCGTTTGCACTTGTTGAAAATAAGTGATTGATTTTTAAAGGGCTGTCTGTGCCGTTTTGGGTGCAGACAGCCGTAATGCGATAAATAACTGGAAGTGAAAAAATGTTCTCAAAAATTCTGATTGCCAACCGTGGCGAAATTGCAGTAAGAATTATCCGTGCGTGCCGTGAAATGGGCATCAGCACTGTTGCAATTTATTCCGAGGCGGATAAAGATTCTTTGCATGTTCAGCTTGCCGATGAAAGCTACTGCGTAGGCGGTAGCCGTGTTGCCGACAGCTACCTCAATATGCCTGCGATTCTCACCGTTGCCGTTGAAAGCGGTGCTCAGGCTATTCATCCCGGCTACGGACTTTTGTCCGAAAATGCCAAGTTTGTTTCGCTCTGTGAACAGTGCAACATCAACTTCATCGGTCCTTCATCCGATATGATAAAGCTTTTGGGTGACAAGGACAACGCAAGAAAGACTATGCGTGCCGCAGGTGTTCCCGTAACCCCCGGCTGCGATATTGTTGAAAGCGTTGAGCAGGCAAAAGAGGAAGCTGAAAAAATCGGTTTTCCGCTTCTCATCAAGGCTCGTTCGGGCGGCGGCGGAAAGGGTATTCGCCGTGTTGATTCAATTGAGCAGTTTGAAGAGGCATTTTTGTCAGCTTCAAGCGAGGCGCAGTCGGCATTCGGTGACGGTGCCTGCTACATAGAAAAATTCATTCACCCTGTAAAGCACATTGAAATGCAGCTTTTGTGTGACAAATACGGCAATATCGTTTGTCTTGGCGAGCGTGAATGTTCTGTTCAGAGAAAGAACCAAAAGATGATTGAAGAAAGTCCAAGCCCCGCTCTTGACGAGAAAACCCGTAAAGAGATGATGATTGCGGCTGTTAAGGCGGCAAAGGCAGTCAACTATGTCAATGCAGGCACAGTTGAATTTTTGCTTGATATGGACAACAACTTCTACTTTATGGAGATGAACACCCGTCTTCAGGTTGAACACGGTGTTACGGAAATGGTAACAGGTCTTGATATTGTTCAGTGGCAGATAAGAATTGCCGCAGGTGCAAAGCTTTCCCGCACTCAGGACAGCATCTTCACACACGGCAATGTAATTGAGTGCCGAATCAATGCCGAAAATCCTGAAAAGGGATTCAGACCGAGCTGCGGAAGAATTACAAGACTTCACACCCCGGGCGGTGCATTTGTAAGATTTGATACGGCGATTTATCAGGACTATTTTGTTCCTCCGTACTATGATTCGATGATCGGCAAGCTGATTGTTCAGGCAAGAAGCCGTGCCGAGGCGATCAGAAAGATGAAAATGGCTCTTTCCGAGCTTACCATTGACGGAATTGACATTAACCGTGACCTTCTTGCCGAGATTCTTTCGGACGAACAGTTTGTGAGCGGTGAATATACAACAGATTTTATGGCAGAGTTTGAAGAAAAACACGCCGACAGGAAGAAGTAAAAGATATGGATTTGTTTGCTTTCAGAAAACCGAAGAATGAGCTTGAGTCCGATGAGGGCGAGAGCAAAAATGTACCCTTCGTTCCCGAAGAAATGTGGATAAAATGCCCCAAATGCAACACTATGCTCCTTACGACGGATATGGAGGAAAATCTTCATGTCTGCACAAAGTGCAACCACCATTTCAGAATGAACGGAAGAGATCGAGTTGAAATGCTTGCCGACAAGGATACCTTTGTTGAATTTGACGCTGACCTTTCAAGCCATAATATTCTTGATTTTCCGGGATATGACGAAAAGCTTGAAAAGGCGAGAAAAACAGGTGCTAAGGAGTCTGTTATCTGTGGCGAGTGTAAAATGAACGGCATTGATACCGTTCTCTGTGTTATGGATCCGACCTTTATGATGGGAAGTATGGGCGTAATCACGGGCGAAAAAATCACCCGTGCATTTGAATATGCAACCGAAAATGCAATGCCGATTGTTGTTTGTACTGCCGCAGGCGGTGCAAGAATGCAGGAGGGCATCCTCTCGCTTATGCAAATGGCAAAAACTTCCGGTGCGGTAAAAAGACACAGCGACGCAGGTAATCTTTATATTACCGTGCTTACAGACCCGACAACAGGCGGTGTTACAGCATCGTTTGCAATGGAGGGCGACATTATTCTTGCCGAGCCTGATTGCCTTGTTGCCTTTGCAGGTCCGAGAGTAATCGAGCAGACAATCCGTCAAAAGCTCCCCAAGGACTTCCAAACCTCGGAATTTGTTCTTCAGAAGGGCTTTATCGATTCGGTTGTCAGCAGAAATAATTTGAAATCTACACTTGTAAAACTGCTTAAATTGCACGGTTACAGCGGTGAGGAGGCTTAAAAATGACAGCTTACGAAAAGGTTATGGCGGCGAGAGATGCTAACAAGCTGACCTCGGTTGACTATATTGCCCATATGTTCGGTGACAGCTTCATTGAGCTTCACGGTGACCGCAGATATGCCGACGATAAGGCAGTTGTTGCAGGACTTGCAATGCTCTTTGACACTCCCGTTACTGTAATCGGAATTGAAAAGGGCAGAAATACAAAAGAGCGTGTCGAACGCAACTTCGGTCAGGCTCATCCCGAGGGTTACCGCAAGGCTTTAAGACTTATGAAACAGGCTGAAAAGTTCAGACGACCTGTTCTTTGCCTTGTTGATACAAGCGGTGCATACCCCGGAATCGGTGCGGAGGAAAGAGGTCAGGGACAGGCTATTGCAGAGAATCTTATGGAAATGATGACTCTTAAAACTCCTGTTCTTACCGTTCTTATCGGTGAGGGCGGCAGCGGCGGTGCGCTTGCACTTGCAGTTTCCGATGAAGTATGGATGCTTGAAAATTCCGTTTATTCGGTAATTTCTCCCGAGGGTTGTGCGTCAATTCTCTGGAAAGACAGCTCAAGGGCGGCTGATGCGGCAGAGGCTCTCAGGCTTACCGCACAGGATTTGTTTGACCTCGGTGTAATCGAGAGAATCATCCGTCAGCCAAAGGCAGGCGATCAGGCTATGTTTGAAAGCCTTAAAATGCTCATCAAAAGAACATTTGAAAAGAATCTTGCCCTTGATGACGAAGAACTTTTGAATGCACGCTATGAGCGTTTCCGCAAAATAGGCATACCGGAATAATATCATTTATTTATATTGAAACGGCTCTGTATCAATAGTTTGATTAACTCAAAAAAAGAATAAAGTGTAATTACAAGGGCTGCGAAAAAACAGTCTTACAAAAATAAAAAGGCACATAATCGAAAACAGTGACGGTTATGTGCCTTTTTGCGGTTTTGGTTTTATATATAAATTAAATTATATAATATCGCCTTCTCGCAATTGTAAAACTGTCTGCACAAACATAGCCGAAAGCGTTTCTTTAAGAGCATGGATTTTGTTGCTGCAATCCTCAATAAAGCCATCGGTTGCCGTCTGTAATGAGAAAATGCTCTCCGATTTTGTAACCAAGGCGGTAATATTTGTAATTTTTAACACAGTAGTTTTTGCCCCAAAATGGGTAAAATCCTTTTAAAATTGATGTTTTGAGGCATAATATTCTTTTCTGAAAAAATATAGTTTCAAAGTTGAAAATTATTTTAATGATTTGTAAATATTCTTTGTTTTTTCGTAACTTTGATATTGATTTTTTCGTACCTATGGTTTATAATAAGACAAAAGGTGTCATAAGGTGTCATTTGGTGACTTTAAAAACCATTCAAGGACATCTTTTGAAGAAAAGTGTACGGAGGTGGGCAGATGTTTTCCGGAATGACAAATCATTCTATTGACGCAAAAGGAAGAATTGTACTGCCCGCAAGGTTCCGTGAACAGCTCGGCGAAACATACTATCTTGCACGAGGCTTTGGCAACAAGTGTATTCAGGTTATGTCGGTTGAGCAGTTTAATGCAATGTGCGAGAAGATTCTGGCACTTCCTGCAAACCTGTCGATGGCTGTTCAATACACCTTTAACGCTACTGCCGTCGAGGTAACTTCTAACGCACAGGGCAGGGTAATAATTCCCCAGTCTTTGCGTGAATTTGCTGAGATTGAAGGCGATGCGGTAGTAATCGGTATGACAAACAGACTCGAAATTTGGAGCAAGAAAAATTATGAGGACTATGTTGCTTCTCAGAACGAAAATCTTGCGCTTGCTCTCAAGGAGTTAAAGCTTTAAGGAGGTTTTTATGGAATTTTCTCATATTCCTGTCCTTCTTGAGCAGGCCGTAGATGCCCTTGCAATTAAGGAAAACGGCATTTATGTTGACGGTACAGCAGGCGGAGGAGGTCACAGCAGTGAAATCCTCAAGCATCTTACAACAGGCAAGCTTATTTCGATTGATCAGGATCCCGATGCAATACTCACGCTGACAGAGCGCTTTAAGAAAAACGAAAACTCAATAATTATCAAGGGTAATTTTGCCGATATGGTCGGTCTTCTTCATTCAAGAGGAGTAGGAAGAGTTGACGGTGTTCTGCTTGACATCGGCGTTTCCTCGCACCAGCTTGACACTCCCGAAAGAGGCTTTTCGTTCCATGAGGACGCGCCTCTCGATATGAGAATGAGCCAAAGCGGAACAACTGCCGCCGAGCTTGTCAACACACTTCCCGCCGGCGAATTAAGACGGATTCTCAGCGTTTACGGTGAAGAAAAGTTTGCCGGTTCAATTGTAAACGGAATCGTTAAGGCGAGAGCCGAAAAGCCGATTGAAACTACCCTTGAACTTGCGGAAATCATAAAAGAAAATGTTCCCCAGCGTGTCCGCCGTGACGGACATCCTGCGAGAAAAAGCTTTCAGGCTCTGAGAATAGCGGTAAACGATGAACTCGGAGTTCTTGAAAGAGGTCTTGACGGTGCATTTGAGCTTTTGGGAAGCGGCGGCAGGCTTGCCGTAATTACTTTCCACTCCCTTGAGGACAGAATCGTAAAACAGAAAATGGCATTATGGTGTCAGGGCTGTACCTGTCCGAAAGACTTTCCTGTTTGTGTTTGCGGAAACAAGCCAAAGGCAAAGCTTGTTGTAAAAAAACCAATTTGTGCAAATGAAACAGAATTGTCGGATAACCCGAGAGCAAGAAGTGCAAAGTTGAGAATATGCGAAAAAATTTAAAAAAATTCTCTGTGACTATGGACAAAATTGCCTGTTTGTAGTAAAATATAACAAAGTTGTAAATGTTATTACAGACACAATGGATTGTGATTGAATATGTCATAATAACAAAATGTACGGCTTTTTGATAAATGTCCGATAAAATCGGGCTGATTGTGTGTTGTGTGTTTAAATGAAATTGTTAAAGGTTTGAAACTTTTTTGCTTTATAGAAAAATAAAGCAAGAATGTGTGTTTTATGGAATTGATATAGAAAGGCACCGGGTGCATTCAATGGCTTATGAAAACAGAAATGCAGCTTATGACTTGAGTCTTTTTGATGACAGCACCGACTATGTTTCGGGTACTGCCGTTCCTGAAAGAAAAGAAGAGGTACATAAGAAGCAGGAAAGAAAAAGAAGAAAAAACAATGTTGTAAGTCTTCCGAAGGAGGAACTCCAGAAGAACAGACGCCGCAAGCATAACAAATTTAAGCTTGCTTTGGGAACAGCAGGCGGTGCTGTTGCCGCGGTTGTTATCGGCATCATAATTGTCGGTCAGGTAAGACTTACCGAACTTAATCAAGAAGTTATTACAGCGAAAGAAACTCTTGCAAATGCACAGAGCGTTTATACACAAACACAGATGAAGCTTGAATCAAAGCTTTCAACATCGGATATTGAAAAATATGCCGAGGATACACTCGGTATGACCAAGGCTACGAACACACAAAAGGAATTTGTTACTCTCTCGGGCGGAGACAAAGCAGAGGTTTCTGCAACTCAGGAAAGTGACAATATCTTTGCACAGTTCTGGAATTCAGTACAGAATCTTTGGTCATAACATTCATGGTAATTTAATAGATATGTTATGAAAGAATGGAGAGTTAAGACTGCGTCTTGACTCTTTTTTCGGTATATATGCGGATTGAAACGGAGCGTAACGGACACTATTTTGCGGTGAAAGGAGCTTTACATTGCAATCACCAGGATCAAAAAACAACTTGAAAAAGCGTGCCGAAAAAGGACCTGCACAAAGGCTCAGACAGCGTACGGCAATATTGATTTTGCTTATACTTGTACTCGGTTTCGGTGCGGCTGTTTTAAGACTTACATACCTCACTACGGTTCAGAGCAGTGAACTTCAGGAGGCGGCTGTTGATCTTCAGCTTGCCGACACAACTGTTTCTGCAAAACGGGGAACAATATACGACGCAAACGGCAATGTTCTTGCCGAGAGCGCGTCTGTTTGGCAGGTGGTAATGTCACCTATCAACTTTAAAAATGACAAGCAGCGTCAGGCTGCCGCAAAGGGCCTCTCGGAAATTTTTGACCTTGAATATAACGATGTTCTCGAGGACACAAAACAGCAGAGTCATTATGTTGTTGTCAAGAGAAGAATTGAATCCGACGAGCGGGAAAAGGTTCTTGAGCTTGTTGACACTTTGAAAAAGAATTACAAGTGTGCCGGTGTTATTCAGCTGCTTGACGACTATAAGAGATATTACCCGAAAAACAGCCTTGCATCCTCCGTAATTGGTTTTACGGGCAGTGATGATCAGGGACTTGAGGGTGTTGAGTATGAATATGACAGCTATCTGTCAGGCATACCCGGCCGTATCATTACCGCTCAAAATGCAAGAGGTATAGATATGCCGTTTCAGTATGAGCAGAATGTTGAATCTGAGGACGGCAACAATGTTTACCTTACAATTGATGAAACGATTCAGTCTATTTGCGAGAAGTATATGCAAAAGGGCGTTGAAGACAACAATGTTCTTAACAAGGGCGTCTGCATTGCAATGGATGTAAACACAGGCGCAATCCTTGCAATGGTAACAACAGACGGCTACGATCTTAACAATCCTTATGAGCTTTCGGCAAAGGATAAGAAGAAAATCAAGTCTACTGCCAAAAGCAAACAGGCGGAGGCAGAAAGTGCGGCTCTTAGCAATATGTGGAGAAACAAGGCTGTTGCCGACACATATATGCCAGGTTCTGTATTTAAGATGTGCGTTGCGTCAGCGGCTCTTGAAGAAAACCTTGTAAATGAAAAAACATCATTTACCTGTACGGGTTCAATTTCGGTTGAGGGCGAAACAATTCATTGTTCAAATATATCAGGTCACGGAACACAGAACTTTGTTGAGGCAATTTCAAACTCATGTAACCCTGCATTTATTCAGATCGGTCAGATGCTCGGTGCAGGCAAGTTCCGTCAATATTATCAGGGATTCGGTTTCAGCGATAAAACAGGAATCGACCTCCCCGGTGAAGCAGATGACGAATTCTGGGCTGAGGGTAAGATGGGCGGTGTTGACCTTGCGGTTGCATCATTCGGTCAGAACTTCGCAATCACTCCTATTCAAATGATTACAGCCTGTGCGGCTGTTTCAAACGGCGGTTATGTTGTTCAGCCTCATGTGGTTTCAAAAATCACAGACTCAAAGGGCAATGTAATCAAGTCTGTTGATAAAAAGGTTAAAAGACAGGTTATTTCAGACGATACATCCAAGAAGATGAAGGAATACCTTGAATATAACACAGAAAGACAGGGTGCTGCCGCAGGTTATATTTCAGGCTACAAGGTAGCCGGTAAATCAGGTACAACTGAAAAAAGGGGTGTAACAAAGTTTGAAAGCTCATTTTCTGAGGACTATATATCATCATTCTGCGGTTATGCTCCGGCAGACGATCCGCAGATTGCAATGCTTGTATTCTTTGATACTCCCGACGGTGACGCCTACTACGGTTCACAGGTTTCATCACCTGTATTTATAAATATTATGAGCGAGGTTCTTCCTTATCTTGATGTTAAGACATCATACACAGACGAGGAACTCGGTTATGTTGACGCATCTGCGGGCGACTACACAGGAGTCAGCGTTGACGAGGCTAAAACAGCTGTTGAGGCTGACGGCTTTACGGCAACCGTAAAGGGTAACGGTTCAACTGTAATTTCACAGATTCCGACCGTATCGTCAGGACTTCAGAAGGGCGGCAGTATTGTCCTCTACACAGACAGCGACAGTCAGTCGGAAACAGTAAGTGTTCCGAGTCTTATCGGTCTTTCTCCCGATGAGGTAAACGATGTTGCAAGTGCCTACGGATTGAATGTCAGCTTCTCGGGTGCAACAACATCCTCCGGAACAAGCTCATCACAGAACATTGAGGCGGGAACTTCGGTCAGCCCCGGTACGGTAATAACGGTATCTTTTGCGGATTCCTCTTCAACACTCAACGAATAACAAAAATATTTATTAGTCTGAAAGGAAAGATAACTATGATTTACGGAATATGGACATTTTGTGCGGCTTTAATTGCATTTATAATTTCAACTGTAACAGGTAAGTTTTTAATTCCATACCTTCGCAAGCTCCACTTTGGTCAAACAATTCTTGAGGAAGGTCCTAAGTGGCACAAGGGTAAGCAGGGAACTCCCACAATGGGCGGTATAATGTTCATCGTTGCAATTGTGGTTGTCACAATGATCAGCACAGTTATATATGCCTTTACAGGTGCTGATTTGGTAAATTCATTCTTTGCAGACATTCCAAGAGAATGCATGTTCATTTTCTGCGGACTCGGTCTTGCGGTTGCAAACGGTTTTATCGGTTTTATTGATGATTACATCAAGGTTGTAAAAAAGCGTAACCTCGGTCTTACAGCGTCACAAAAGCTGATTCTCCAGTTCCTTGTTGCCGCCGCTTTTCTTGCAGTTCTGGCAATTGCAGGCTACGGTACAACAACAACCATTCCTTTTGTCGGCAAGGTTGACCTCGGATTTTTCTATTATATTATTGCCGCCGTTGCAATCGTGGGTATCGTAAACTCGGTAAACCTTACAGACGGTATTGACGGTCTTGACGGTTCGGTAACATTCTTTGCGTGTGTTGCATTTATGCTTATCGCCTGCGTAAAGAGCTATCTCGGTATAACAGCCATGAGCGCCGCATCTGCTGGTGCCTGTCTCGGATTTCTCGTATGGAACTTTCACCCTGCAAAGGTGTTTATGGGCGACACGGGTTCACTTTTCCTCGGCGGTCTTGTATGTGCTCTTGCTTTTGCAATTGATATGCCTATTCTTCTTATTCCGATCGGCATTATCTATATTGCTGAGGAGCTTTCCGTTATTCTTCAGGTCAGCTACTTCAAAATCACACACGGCAAGCGTCTTTTCAAGATGAGCCCTATCCATCACCACTTTGAAATGTGCGGTTGGAGCGAGGTTAAGATTGTCGGTGTGTTCAGTGCAGTAACCGCAGTTTTCGGTGCAATCGCTTTTGCACTTGCATATTTTGGTGCATAAATAAACGCAGAAATACTTGTTTAAAATAAATTTTAAGGGAGGAACGGTCTTTGGCTCCACAAAAAAGAATGATGCTTAAAGCTGATGTAAACAGAATATATGATGAAGAGGTTTACTCGGAGCAGAAGATCAGGGAAGAAAAGTTTTTTGTCCGTCCTACTCGTCAGAGAAAGATGAAAAAAGGAAAGCTGTTTTCCGTTGGCATGGGACTTGACCTTCCGTTTTGCATAATCATTCTTGTACTTCTCACTATCGGTATGATTATGATGTTTTCTGCAAGCTATGCCTATGCTTATTACAATCAGGGCGACAGCTACTATTACCTTGTAAGACAGCTCATTTTTGCCGTTATCGGCGTAGGCATAATGTTTGTTCTTTCGTTCTTCAACTATAACAAGCTCCACAAGGTTGCACCGGTTATTCTTGCAATTTCATATTTGTGCCTGCTTGTGGTTCTTGTACTGCCCGGCTCCGAGGGTGTTAAAAGATGGATTCCTCTTGGAATTTTCAACATTCAGCCTTCTGAAATTGCAAAGTTTGCAATTATTCTTTTCTTCTCACATTGGTGCAGTAAATACTATAATAAAATGCAGTTTGCCCGTTACAGCGTTCTGCCGGGTGTAATTGTTTTCGGTTCAACGGCACTTCTGCTTTTTCTCGAACCGCACTATTCGGGTATCGTAATCATCGGCATTCTTTCGGTTGTAATGCTTTATATCGGCGGAATGCAGACAAAGTATCTCGGAATCGGTCTTGGACTTATTGTCGGAGTAGTGCTTATACTTGCCGTCACAAACAGCCTGTCCTATGCTATGAGCCGTCTTGACGGTTGGGGTCAGGCACTTGAATATACAACAGATGATATGTGGTGGACCACATATCAAACCCGAAATTCACTCTATGCAATCGGTTCGGGCGGACTTTGGGGACTCGGTCTCGGTCAGTCAAGAATGAAGTACCTCTATATTCCTGAGCCGCAGAACGACTTTATCTTTGCCGTTGTTGTTGAGGAGCTCGGTCTTGTGGGCGCACTTATGATTCTCCTTATTTTTGCACTTCTTGTGTGGAGAGGCATCACACTTTCACTTCGTGCAAAGGATAAGTTTGGCAAACTTCTCGGTATCGGTCTTACCTCACAGATCGGCATTCAGGTTGTGCTGAATATTCTCGTTATCACAGACTGGCTGCCTAACACGGGTATCAGCCTTCCGTTTTTCAGCTACGGCGGCAGTTCGCTTATTATGCTGCTTGCCCAGATGGGACTTGTGCTTTCAATTTCCAGAACGGCAAATATCGAAAGACAATAATTTAAAAATAGTTTTCTCCTGCATGAGTTTTGCAGAATTTTCAAAAGAAAGGTAAGAAAATTATGAAAGTATTGCTTGCAGGCGGCGGCACGGCAGGACACATAAATCCTGCACTTGCAATAGCCGGATATATAAAGAATAAAAGAAATGATGCCGAATTTTTGTTTATCGGCAACCGTGGCGGAATGGAGCAAAGACTTGTTCCGCAGGCCGGCTTTGAAATTAAGTCAATTACAATCAGCGGCTTTAAGAGAAGCTTTTCTCCGAAAAGTATGCTTGAAAATGTCAAGACGGTTTCAAGAACCTTCACTTCTTCAAGAGAGGCAAAGAAAATAATTGCCGAGTTCAAGCCTGACATCTGTATCGGAACAGGCGGATATGTTTCGGGTCCCGTTATCAGAACAGCCGCAAAAATGGGTATTCCGTGCATTATTCACGAACAGAACGCCTATCCGGGCATCACAAATAAAATGCTTGCAAAGAGCGTCAAAAAGGTAATGCTTGCCGTTCCGGACGCAAAAAAGTATTTTGACAAAAATGTTGATTTTGTCATTACCGGAAATCCTGTAAGACAGGAAATCCTAACGGCAAAAAAGGAAGAGTCAAGAAAAGAACTCGGGCTTGACAACCGTCCCGTAGTGCTTTCGTTCGGCGGAAGCCTCGGAGCAAGAAAGATCAACGAAGCCGTTGCAGACTTAGTTGCAAGAAGCGGTATTGACGGAAGATATCAGCACATTCACGCATACGGCAGTTACGGCGACTGGTTTCCGCAGCTTGTTGAGGAAAAAGGTACCGACATTGCCGATTGTCCGAATCTTGATATAAGACCTTATATTGATAATATGCCGACTTGTATGGCGGCGGCTGACCTTGTAATCAGCCGTGCAGGCGCAATTACTCTCAGCGAAATTCAGGCTATGGGCAAACCTGCAATCCTTATTCCGTCACCAAATGTTGCCGAAAATCATCAGTATCACAATGCAATGGCTCTTGTGAATGCAGGTGCGGCTGACATTATTGAAGAAAAAGACCTCACGGGTGCGGCTCTTATGCGTAAAACTGACAAAATGCTTCTTAACCCCGAAAAACTTGAAAAGTACAGTGAAAATTCACGAAAAATGGCAATAACCGACGCCAACGAAAGAATTTATTCGGTAGTAAAAAAGGTTCTCGGACTTGTGTGACAGTAACATTTGTAACGCTTTCTCATAGAATATAAAGGTATTCTTTTTGAGAGGGTGTTATTGTGTCAAAACTGCTTGTTACAGGAGGCAAAAAGCTTGACGGAGAGGTTGAGGTTCAGGGTGCCAAAAACAGTGCTTTGCCGATTATTGCAGCCTCAATACTTACAAAGGGCGAAAATGTAATTTACAATTGTCCCTCGCTTTCCGATGTTGACGCGTCTGTCAACATTCTGAGGTATCTCGGCTGTGCCGTCACACGATACGGTAAGACGCTTCTCATCAGCTGTGACGGTATCAATAGATTTGATGTTCCCGATGAATTGATGCGAAAAACAAGAAGTTCAATTGTTTTGCTCGGAGCAGTTCTTGCAAGAACAGGAAGGGCAAGGCTTTCGTTTCCCGGTGGGTGTGAAATCGGCTCAAGACCGATTGATTTGCATCTTAATTCACTTAGGGAGATGGGTGCTGATATTCGTGAAAAGCACGGCTACCTTGAGTGCTTTGCGCCAAAAGGACTTTACGGAACAAAGATAACGCTTTCGTTTCCGAGCGTGGGAGCAACCGAGGATATTATGATTGCCGCCTGTCTTGCAAAAGGCACAACAACAATCATCAATGCCGCCCGTGAGCCTGAAATCTGCGATCTTGCAGACTATCTCAATTCCTGCGGCGCCGATATTTCGGGAGCAGGCGAGGGCATTGTCGTTATTGAAGGTGTAGGTTCTCTTAGCGGTTCGGTTCACACGGTTATTCCCGACAGAATTGTTGCCGCAACGCTTATGTCCTGTGCCGCTGTAACAGGTTCAAAAATCGTACTTAACGGAATAATCTCTTCCCACCTTGCGGCGATTATTCCGACATTCAAAAGTGCAGGGTGCAGGGTAAGAATTTCGGACGGCAATCTTGAAATAACCGCCCCCGAAAGACTTAAATCAATGAAGACAATCAGAACAATGCCGTTTCCCGGTTTTCCTACGGACGCACAGGCGCCAATGCTTGCGGCATCGTGTGTTGCAGACGGGACAACGGTGTTTGTTGAAAATATATTTGAAAACAGATACAGACACATCCCCGAGTTGGTCAGAATGGGTGCCAATGTCAAAACAGAAGGCAAGGTTGCCGTGGTTGAAGGAGTGAATATGCTTTACGGAGCATCGGTTGAAGCTCCCGACCTGCGCGGAGGAGCAGCTCTTGTGATTGCAGGACTTTGTGCCGACGGCAAGACTGAAATCGGCGGCGCAGAGTATATTGAAAGAGGCTACGAGTGCATAGAGCTTGTGCTTTCGGCACTTGGGGCAGATATAAAGAAAATATAGAGTAATCAGGTAATAAAATTGAAGCTGTCGCAGGGCGGAGGTCCGCCCTCGGCAGATAATACAGAAGGGAGGATTTGCTTTGAACGATAACAGGAAGAGAAGACCGCTCACCGCAAAAGAGAGGAAAAGTCTTGACAAGCAGCGAAAAAATGCCGCAAAGCAGGCAGAAAAATATCACAAAGAAAAAGCAAAGCAGGATAAGAAAGCTAAAAAATCTCCCAATACAAAAAAAGGACAGCAGAAAAAGGCTTCTAAAAGTAAAATTCAGGAGGCTTTTATTAAGCAGAAAGAAGAACAGGCCGCACAAAGACCTGCCGAGAATATGAGCCGTGAAGAAAAATTCAGAAGAAAAGGCAAGGCTAAAATAAAGGATCTTAAGCCAAAGGATTATGAAGACGGCTATTATGTAGATGAATTTGGAGAAAAGCAGAAACAGGAAAAGCGTGCAAGGCAAATTCGCGCACAGGAGCGTGAGGTTATCCGCAGAAGGAAAAAATCCCTTACAAGCACACAGATTAAACGCAGAAGAATTGCACTGTACAGTTCAATTTTTGCGGCGGTTGTTGCAATCGGCGTTATTCTGAGCCTTACAGTCCTGTTTAAAACAGAAAAAATTGAGGTTGTAGGGGACAAGTACTACAGCAAGGAACAGATTATCGCATTCAGCGGTGTTGATTATCAGGAGAATATTTTTATAGGTGCAATGTACAATACCTCTGAAAAGGTTGTTGAAAACCTTTCGTACATAGAGAACGTAAGTGTAAGCTTTAATATTCCGGACACAATAACAATAACTGTTGTTGACGCAACACCTTCTTATGTTATTCCAAACGGAAAAAGCTTTTTGCTTATAAGCTCAAAGGGCAGAATACTTGAAGAAATTACCGAGAACACGGACAAGCTGCCGCTGCTTACCTGCGGAGAGGTAAAAACTACAGAGGTTGGCAAGTATGTGGCGTTCAATGATGCCAATGTTCCCGATATTCTCAGCGATGTTTCACAATGCCTTATTGACAATAAAATAAAAAATATCACTGCCTTTGATGTTTCGGATACGGCAAATATCAAGCTTGTTTATGACGGAAAAATCACAATCAATATCGGACTTCCCGATGATATTGACTACAAAATCAGAACAGCAATGACAATCATCAACGAAAAGCTTGACCCGAACAACACGGGACTTGTTGCAGGAACGCTTGATGTTTCGGCTTGCAGTACATCAAAAATTTCTCACTACAAGCCTGCCGCAACCCAGCCCACAGCCGCAACACAGGCAACAACTCAGGCGGCTACACAGGCAGCGGATTCGTCGGGTGACGGTACCGGCAGCAATTATACATGGGATGACGGCACTTATTCTGACGGAAATACGGGTTATTATGATGACGGCCAAGGTGACGGCAACGGCTACAGTGCCGATGGCGGTTATTCAGGTGACGGCGGATATGACTACGGCAACGCAGACGGTGGTTATTCAGGCAACGGCGCAGGTGCCTACGGCAATGCAGACGGCGGCGATACGGGTGAGTAATTTTTCAGCAGAATTTTCCGTATAAATTTGCAGAAAAACGGCTGAAAAGCATTGCTATTTTGAAAAAAGTATGATAGTATAAGATAGTATAATTGTGTACTATGAAGAATAATGAGTTCTGACTGAAAGTTGACAATATATAAGGAGGACGAAAAAATGGCTTTTGAACTGGAATTGGAAAACGAGTATATGCCTAAAATTAAAGTGATCGGTGTCGGCGGAGGCGGCGGCAACGCTGTTAACCGCATGGTAGCAACCGAGGTTAAGAATGTAGAATTTATCGCAATCAATACAGATGAACATGTTTTAAGACTCTCAAAGGCTTCACAGAAAATACAAATCGGTGAAAAGCTTACAAGAGGTAAGGGCGCAGGCTCTATGCCGCAGATCGGTCAGGAGGCTGCCGAGGAAAGCAGAGATGAAATTGCCGCTCTTCTCAAGGATACGGATATGGTATTTGTTACAGCCGGTATGGGCGGCGGTACAGGTACAGGCGCTGCTCCCGTAGTTGCAAAAATCGCAAAGGATATGGGCATTCTTACAGTCGGCGTTGTTACAAAGCCGTTTGCTTTTGAAGGCAAGAGAAGAATGACTCAGGCTGAGCAGGGTATTGCAGAGCTTTCTGCCTGTGTTGACTCGCTTATCATCGTTCCTAACGAAAGACTTAAGTATGTTTCGGATACAAGCATCACTCTCCAAAACGCATTTGCTATTGCCGATGATGTTCTCAGACAGGGTGTTCAGAGTATTTCTGACCTTATCCTTCTCCCGGGTCTTGTAAACCTCGACTTTGCCGATGTTACTTCTGTAATGAAGGACGCAGGCTACGCTCATATGGGTATGGGCAGTGCAACAGGCAAGGACAAGGCTACCGTTGCCGCAGATATGGCTATTTCAAGTCCGCTTCTTGAAACTTCGATCGACGGTGCTAAGGGTCTTATCATTAACATCACAGCTTCCGCTGATGTAAGTCTTGATGATATTGACGCCGCTTCAACAATGATTAAGGACAAGGTTTCAGATGATGCAAACATTATCTGGGGTGCTGTTATTGACGATAAGATGGAGGACGCTATCAGCGTAACGGTTATTGCAACAGGCTTTAACGCAGACGGTCAGATTGCTAAGAAGAATCTTACAGAGGCAGTTTCATCAGCGTCAGCTCCTGTTGCGGCAAAGGAAGAGCCAAAGCCTGCAACCAAGGACAAGACCGATGATGACGATGACACCTTCTATGATATTATGTCAATTTTCAACAAGTAATACATTCTGATGTAATGAGGCACTCCTTGAGGGGTGCCTTTTCGTTTGACAACGGCAATTCCGTTATGGTATAATTTGAACGGAATAAAGGGGAATTGTGAGCTTTTGTGCTTTTACAATTTCTCTTTTTTTGAGCGAAATCCAAAAGCAAAGAAGGCGGAAAAATGAAAAAACTACTTGCACTTTTGATTGCCTTGATGACTGTTCTTTTGTGCAGCTGTTCATCAGGCGGTGAAACAATCCGATTCGGTGCGGCAGGTACCGGCGGAATTTATAACGAAGCGGCAAATTCGATAAAGTCTATTGCCGATGCTGACGGCACTCTGAAAATTGAAACAAAGACAACAGCCGGTTCTGCGGCAAATGTTCGCTTGCTTTCACAGAATTATCTTGACGCCGCAATTGTTCAGTCCGACATTGCACACGACGCACTTAACGGCGAAAATAATTTTGAAAAATCCGGCAGCCTTGAGGGTTACAGCGCTGTTGCAGGTATGTTTACAGAGGCTTGCCATATCGTTGTAAGAAAAGATTCTGATATTAACAGTGTTGATGATTTGCTCGGCAAAACCGTGAGCATCGGCGAAGAAGAATCGGGTTCGGAGCTTAACGCAAAGCAGATTCTTTCGGCATACGGGCTTAACTCAAAAATGGTTAAGGAAAAAAATCTTAATTATGCCGATGCCGCAAAACAGTTACAGAACGGCGAAATTGACGCGGCATTTTTCACACTCGGACTTAATGCAACAGTTGTTGAGGAGCTTTCAAAGCAATGTGACATTAAGCTTATAGGAATTGATGACGCAGCTGTTAAAAAGCTTAAAAACACTTACAGCTATGTTGACTGCAAAATTCCGAAAAACACTTACAACGGGCAGAGTGATGAAGTCGGCACAGTTGCGGTAAAGGCTGTTCTGATTGTGAACGACAGACTTTCAGACAAACAGGTGAAGAAGCTTACACAGCTTGTCTTTGACAATGCGCAGGAACTTCAGCTGACTGTTTCGGCGGATGTTAACATAACACTTGAAAAAGCCGTTGAAGGTGTAAAAATTCCTTTTCACAAGGCCGCGGCAGAATATTATTCCGAAAAAGGAATAACAGTAAAAACAGCAGGATAACTGCGAAAGGATTGGTGCTGATTGAATATAACTCTTGATATGTATCAGACAATCGCAGTTGCCGTGGTTGTTCTGATGATTGGTGCGTTTCTGAAAAAGCGTATATCGTTTTTGCAGAAATTTTGTATACCTGCACCTGTAATCGGTGGTTTGCTTTTTGCAATTCTCACGCTGATTTTCTATATGACAGGTGTTGCGGTAATTGATTTTGATGATACACTAAAGGAAGTCTGCATGGTGTTTTTCTTTACCTCAGTCGGATTTCAGGCGAATCTCAAGGTACTGAAAAGCGGAGGCAAATCCCTTATCGTATTTTTATTTCTTGTAATTATGCTCATTGTAATGCAGAACTTCTCTGCAATCGGACTTGCAAATCTGATCGGACTTGACTCGCTTACGGGTATGACGACGGGTTCAATTCCTATGGTAGGCGGTCACGGTACGGCGGGCGCTTTCGGTCCTGTACTTGAGGATTTCGGCGTTCAGGGTGCGACAACTGTTTGTACTGCCGCCGCAACATTCGGCCTTATCGCAGGTTCACTTATGGGCGGACCTGTCGGAAACAGACTTATTAAAAAGCACAACCTTATTGCTACAATCAAAACAGAGGACGACAGCCTTCTTGTTGAAGAAGAAGAAAAGCACGAACGACATTTTTCAATGTATGCTCCGGCAGTATTTCAGCTGATTATAGCGGTCGGACTCGGTACGGTTGTTTCAGATTTGCTTTCACTTACGGGCATGACATTCCCGATTTATATAGGTGCAATGATTGTTGCCGCAATTATGAGAAACATCGGTGAATACACGGGTAAAATCACCATTCATATGGGCGAGATTAACGACCTCGGCGGTATATGTCTCTCACTTTTCCTCGGTATTGCCATGATTACACTCAAGCTTTGGCAGCTTGCTGACCTTGCACTTCCGCTTATTATACTTCTTGCAGGTCAGGTTGTTCTTATGTTCATTTTCTCATATTTTGTTGTGTTCAACATTATGGGCAGAGATTACGACGCCGCTGTTCTTGCGGCAGGTACTTGCGGTTTTGGTATGGGCGCAACGCCAAATGCAATGGCAAATATGCAGGCAATCTGCGAAAAATACGCACCGTCCGTTAAGGCTTATCTAATTGTTCCGATTGTCGGCAGTTTGTTTGCCGACTTCCTGAACAGTCTGACGATAACATTCTTTATAAATTGCATTTAGAATCGGAGGCAGGTATTATGAAGGACAGGAAATTTACATTTGATTCCGAAAACCTTGCTTTTCCCGAGATTCACACGGGCAAAGTAAAGCAGAATGATGTTGCCGAGGATAACACAGACAGCACGGTTGTTTATGATACTGTCGCTGTTCCCGAGGTTCATCTCAAAAAGCATAAGCATAAAAAGCAGAAGAAAGACAATGAATAAAACAACAGCCGTACATTTCAAAAGTGTACGGCTGAAATTTTTGTATTTAATTTTGAAATAAAACCTTACCTTCCGTAATGGGTGTGTATGCGGTAAGTTCGGCCATGTCAAGGTCGATTTTATGCATATCAACCGCACAAATTTGGTGATTGTTGTAGGTGGTGTAGTAGTAGATTCCCTTGTCGGCATTGCAACAGGAGGTGTAAAGTGTGATTTCATACTTTCCCTCTGCAACCTCGCAACAACCTCTCTGCTGGTCAACAGAACCGAGAATGTGGAAAAACTGGCTCACGCTTTCGCTCTCGCTGTCACCAGAAACGGAGTTCAGCTTTGTGAACGCAACCTTTGCAAAACGGGATGCGGATGAAAGGTCGCCCGGCAGTCCGATTGCACCCATTCCACGGCTGTATGTGGTAAGCTCGGCACTTTTGCCGAAGTTGTTTTCGGGTTGCTTTGGCGAGAGTGCCATATAGTTGTTGAGCATAAACATCTGAATGTCAAACGGAGGATTGTTTGTCAGCACACCGACAGGGTTGTCATAGACCTTGAGTCCGTTAATTGTCGATTCAACTGTAAGCGATTCGTCTTTGTCGGAAATAATCCAATGCAATTGAGCACAGGGGAGCTTGTCGCTGAACTGCGTATTTGTTATGTTAAGGTTTTCAAGCTTTTTCCTTGCCTGCAAAACGCTGTCGCAATGTGAAAGTATATACGGAATGAACTCAAATTGTGCAATATTTTCCTTGCCGTTTTTCGGTTCAAAATATACGGCATTGCCCACAAAATTTAGCCCTGCCATACACAAGCCCTTTTCATTCATTGCGTCGTAATATAGCGGATAACCGTCTGCAATGTGAGCCATGCCAATCATCGCAAAGTGGCTGTTGCATTCGTTTGTATGGCGGAACTTAAACGGAAAATTTCGTGGAGTAATTGTAATTTCGTCACCGTATGAAAATTCATAATCAAGCGTTCTGCCAAAGTAAAAGTCTTTTGTTTTATATGTTGCCGCTGTACACATATCATCAGCCTCCGATTCTTTTAATAATAAATATTCTTCCGCTTGGTATAGAGTATCATACTGCTTAAACAAAATGATTGCAAGGTTATTTTTGGAAAATTACAAAAATTGTCGAAATCACTTGAAAAATTAACTTGCTCGGTATATACTATATATGTCAATATGAATGGGAATGAGGTTCTCCCACGGCTTTTGTCGAAACCGCTTTTGCTGATGACTTCTGTTTTTGAACAGGGGCATTGGCTTTTTTTATGCGATGTTCTTTGTGCGGAAATTTTGAGGAGGAAATTTATGAAGAACAAATTTGTTGATTTTAAGGTGCTTGCAACATCTCTTTGCTGTTCCGTTGCAATGGGACTCATATCGTTTGCGTTTCTGAAATGTCTTGAATATGCGGCAGATTTCAGAAGCTTCTTTCCGCTGTGCTATATGTTTTTGCCCGTGGCAGGCATTGTGACCGCTTTTGTATATAAGCGTATCGGCGGAAAGTCGTCAATGGGCAACAACATTATTATTGAAAGTGCAAATGACGGTGAAAAAGTGCCAAAGCGACTTGCTTCGCTGACATTTATATTTACCTGCATAACCCACCTTTTCGGCGGTTCTGTCGGCAGAGAGGGAACTGCCGTTCAGATTGGCGGTTCGCTGACAAGCAATGTTGCCGATTATCTCGGCTTTAAAAATAATGACCGAAGTACAATTGTTCTCAGCGGAATCAGCTCTGCATTCGGTTCGGTTTTCGGCACACCGTTTGCAGGTGCATTTTTCGGAATGGAAGTCTGCTGTGTCGGAAGATTGTCGGCAGGTGCGGTAATTCCGTGCTTTGCGTGTTCATATCTTGCAAATTTTGTTACACAGCTTCTCGGCTTTAAACACGAAAGATATGCAATCTTGTCAATCCCTGATTTTGACGCAAGATTTCTTTTTGTGTTTTTAATTGCGGCAGTTTGCCTCGGCTTAATCGGCAAGCTGTTTGCACTCGGAATAAAGTATGTAAAACTTGCGTACTCAAAAATTTTCAAGAACTACCTTCTTGCCGCAGCAGTAGGTGCGGCAATCGTCAGCCTTTTAATTTTCGCTTTGGGACTTAACGATTTTGAGGGCTTAAGCACATGGATGCAGAACACCGCCTTTAAGGGCGATGCAAAATGGTACGATATGCCGGCAAAATATCTTTTGACCGTACTCACCCTCGGTGCAGGCTTTCAGGGAGGAGAGGTTACTCCTATGTTTGATATGGGTGCGTCATTCGGCAGTTGGTTCGGATGCGTCTGCGGATTTGATCCCACATTTTTTGCGGCAATCGGTTTTGTATGTGTTTTTGCCGCCGCAATCAACACCCCTATTACAGCAATCGTTCTCGGTATCGAAGTTTTCGGTGCGTCTGCCGCTCCGTATTTTGTGCTTGCAGTCCTCATCAGCTTTATAGTGTCAGGCAACACAACAATTTATCCCTCTCAAAAATTCCTTACAGACAAAAAACTTTTCGGTTTCAAAAAGAAGTGATACAATAGATACGGTACGATACATTATGTAAAAAGCTATGAAATCATTTTTATGCCAAAGGCAAGCAAACAATCTGTCTTGAACGCAGATGAAAAGAAATTTGATGACCGTGTAAAAAATTTCTGTATGAGCTAATTTGGCATTAAAAGGGCGTTTAATAAAAACATAAAAGCGGTAGGAAAGACAACCTGCAAAAATGCAATGCCTTTCCCACCGCTTTGATTTTTAAATTTTAATTATTGATAAGTACTGTAATCTCCGCCGTACATATCGGGGCGATTTATCCAATCGCTAATGGAGCTGTTGCCGAAAATCGACTTGCTGTCGCCCGATACCGCCGCGGTTACATTGATTGCAATGCCTGCAATAATGACCGCACCAATCACACAGGCGGCAACAATTTTCACGATTCTAAAAGCTTTCTTTTTATCAATCGGCTGTTCTGCCGGCGGAATGTAGGGAATGGGTGGCTGATTTATTTCAAGTTCGGGCATTTCATTTTGAATCTGTGGTGCAAAGCCCTCCGCCTGTTCAAAGCCTGTCTGCGGCAAAGGCGAGGTGTACTCAGTTTCGGTTGTTTCATTATTCGGTGTATGTAAAGCTTCGGAAATTTTTGTTCCGCACATCTGACAAAACGCAGACTCGGTTTCAAAACCGCAATTAGGACATTTCATAGAATTTACCTCAATCTTTTCTTTCAATTGCAAAAGTGTTTTCGTAGTCTTTGCTTTCTGTGCTTGAATATATTTTTAGTGTAAAGCTGACTTCACTTTCCTTTTTTGGAACGGCAAGCACCATAGAAACACTCATTTTATCACCTGACTTGCAAACTTTAAGTTCGTTTGTATATTCTATTCTTTGAACCTGCATAGTTTGTGGGTACAAGTTAGGATAGTCGTTAGGAATTGTTACATCACAATATCCGAGTTGTTTCGGCGAGTCTGATGTGTTTTCAAATTCAAATGTTACTTTTTGAAGAGTATAAACATAATTTGCCGAAAATTCTTCATTTGCAGGGGCATACTCAATATTTGTAAGTTTTATGTTTCCAAAACCTGTTTTAACTGTGCTGTTTTTTCCTGGGACGAAAATATAATCTTTATCGTCACTTTGTTTTGTTGATGTTGTGGCTTGTGTGTTTGCGACTGTTTCCGAAATAACAGTTGTCGGTTGTGTATTGACCGTTTCGAGTTCGGTTTTATTTGCAAATATTACAAGTGTAAGCACATTTGTGCAAACAAGTGCGACTACCGCTACAGATAAAACAATAATCGCAAGAGTTTTACCTTTACTCGTTTTTGTTGTATTCATATTAGCACCGCACGCCGGGCAATATTTTTCATTTGTTTCAAAACCGCAATTAGGACATTTCATAGGTTTGTACCTCGTAATTTTTGATAGTATGACACCATTCTATAACAATATTCACTTAAAGTCAATAAATGTGACAAAATCGCTCGGGATAAAGTTTGATATTATGTAAATAATATCGCAAATTTTTTGCAAAATAAGCCTGTATCTGTTGAAAACAAGGGTAGTGTAGTGTATAATCTAAGTACGAATTGCAACATTATGTTGCAATTCAGAGATTCAATGTTCCATTGAATCTCTGAGGAGCTAACGCTCCTATGTATAAGATTGCAATCGGACGCAAGTTAAGTTCCGATTTTAATTTTAGTGAATGATTGAATAGAAAATAAAATACACACAGTGAAAGGATGAGTGCCTTGAGAGGACTGTATTCGTCAAAGACAAAAATCCGTAATCAAATTTTCACCGAGGTTGCAAGGTTTGCATACGAGGGCGGAGATTATTCAAAATTTGAAAATCTTCCGTATGAAATTATCCCGGGTGAAATTTCAACATATCGTGAAAGTATATTTCTCGAAAGAGCCATTGTGGGCGAAAGACTTCGCCTTGCAATGGGACTTCCGCTTTTGCCCGTTTCAAAACAAGCGCCTATATCAACAGGTGTTGAAGAAAGTATGATTGACGAAAAGGTTTACGATCCGCCGTTAATCAATATAATAAAATTCGCCTGTCATAAGTGTGCCGAAAAAAGAGTGGTTGTGACAGACAGCTGTCAGGGCTGTCTTGAACACCCATGTACAGAGGTTTGCCCGAAGGGAGCAATTTCGATTGTACACGGAAAATCGCATATTGACGATGAAAAATGCATCAAATGCGGAAAATGTCAGGGTGCGTGCCCGTACAATGCAATCATAAAGCAGGAGCGTCCGTGCGCCGCCGCATGCGGTATGAAAGCTATTCACAGCGATGAATACGGCAGAGCAGATATTGACTATAACAAGTGCGTTTCATGCGGAATGTGCCTTGTAAGCTGTCCGTTCAGCGCAATTGTTGACAAAAGTCAGATTTTTCAGACTATTATGGCAATCAACAGCGGCACACCTGTTTATGCCGCCGTTGCACCTGCAATTGCAGGTCAGTTCAAGGGACTTCCGTCAAATAAAATCAGAAATGCTTTTAAGGCTCTCGGCTTTACAGATGTTGTTGAGGTTGCGGTCGGTGCCGACCTTTGTACAGTTGAAGAAGCAAAGGATTTTATGGAAGAAGTTCCCGAAAAACAGCCTTTTATGGCGACTTCCTGTTGTCCGGCATGGAGCGTTATGGCGAAGAAAACTTTCCCCGACATCGCTCCGTACATTTCAATGGCACTCACTCCTATGGTTCTCACAGGCAGACTTACAAAACAGCATTATCCCGATTGCAGGGTTGTGTTTATCGGACCGTGTGCCGCTAAAAAACTTGAGGCAAGCCGCAGAAGTATCCGAAGTGATATCGACTTTGTGCTGACTTTTGAAGAAGTTGCAGGAATGTTTGCAGCAAAAGAGGTTGATTTTAACGCTGTTGAGGTTGACGAAAAACCGCTCTCATTCTCAAGTGCAGACGGCAGAGGCTTTGCCGTAAGCGGCGGTGTTGCAAAGGCTGTTGTCAATGCAATCCACAAGCTTGATCCCGAAAGAGAGGTCAAGGTTGCCAATGCACAGGGACTTGACGAGTGCGTAAAGCTTTTGCGTATGGCAAAGGCCGGCAAGTACAACGGCTATCTGCTTGAGGGTATGGCTTGCCCCGGCGGTTGTGTTGCAGGTGCCGGAACAATCAACAATCCCGACAAATCTGCAATGGAGGTTCTCAAAAGCAAGAAAGAATCGTGCTTTGAGGGCGCTGTTGATACTCCGTTTATTGACCGTTTGTCAACTCTTGAAAATATGTACAATGAGTTTGATAAGATGAAAGAAATTTAACAGGTCGGGTGATATTTTGAAAATGGTGATGTTAATTTTACGCATAATCGGCATTGCCGCAGCAGTTGTGTTTCTCGGATTTTTCGTAATCCCTATGACTCACGGAATTATCAACCCGGGCAATATTGCAGGAACTTTTTTGTGTCTGTGGCTGTTGTGCGTGTTAATTCCGCCCGTTCACGGAGCAATAAAGGCATTTTGCTTTAAGCATTTGTTTACTAAAATAGTTTTTCGTGTAGTGAATATCGGCTTTATCGCTTTTGCCGTTTACGGTGCGATTGTCACCTCTGCAATGGTATGGGCAACCTGTCAGGCACCGCCCGAAAACTCAACTGCAATTGTCCTCGGTGCTCAGGTTAAGCCGTGGGGACCGTCGGTAATTTTGCGTGGCAGAATTGACGCCGCAAAATCATATCTTGACGATTCTCCGAACGCAAATGCCGTTCTCAGCGGAGGACAGGGAAGTGACGAGATTATGAGTGAGGCGCAATGTATGTACAATGTGCTGACGGAGTCAAAAATTGATTCTTCAAGACTTTATATGGAGGACAAGTCAACCAACACAACCGAGAATATAAGAAATTCAATGAAAATTATTGAGGACAACAACCTTAATACCGATATTACGATTGTGACGGACGGCTTCCATCAGCTCAGGGCAAGGATAATTTGTTCGCAACTCGGCATAAAAGGAAATGTCGGAGCAGTAAGCTCCGACACAAGATTTTTGTATGTCCCTACTTATGCTGTTCGTGAGTGGTTCGCTCTTCCGTTTCAGCTTCTGTTTCGGTAGTCACAATTTCGGTGATGTCACCGTTTGTGTCAAAACGAGGCTTTGTCCTGTGACAGTTTGCAAACTCAAGCGGATAAACCTCGTGTTCCGTAACATCAACAATAGGGGAAATTTCCTTTTTGCTGTTTCGTGACGGCAACTCAATCGGATATTTTTCGTGCTGTCCCTCGTTATGATTAACATCGTAAAAACTCATAATAAAAACCACCTTTCCGTGAGGTGGTTTTATTTTTTGCAGAATTTTAAATTATATGCAGAGAAAAAATTTATTGTTATAGTGAAAATTTACAAAAAATGTATGAATTACCTTAAATTCTATTGACAAAATGTTTTGTTGGTTATATTATTTATTTAAGGTTAAAAGTGGAATGTAATACGATTTCACAAAGCTTATTAAATTTAACAAAATAAGAGAGGAGTTTTTTTTATGACGAAAAAACTTATAAGCATGCTTCTGTCAATCGCAATGGTGCTTTCTGTTGCCGTAGTTGGCATTTCGGGAGTATCTGCGGCAATTGACAACGACGGTCGCTATGTTCCAAGTGAGGAAACGGCTACCAAAAGACTTTATTTTGTAATGCCGGAATCTTGGAAAAATGAAAAATTCGGCGCAGACTCTGCCGGCATTTTTTGGTGGAACGGTTCAGACGCATGCGTGTTTAATGGCGGATCATCACAGGCTGCTCCTTGGCCGGGATACAAGATGCAGGTTTATGACGCTGACGCTAACATCTTCTATATTGACATTCCTTCAGATGTTCCTGCTATTATTTTCAACAACTGCCTTAACGGCGGTGAAAGAGAAGAAGATGCAGAAACAGGTAAAGTAACTTTCGAGTTTGGTGAGGAACAGTTTAAGGCTGCTATGCAGACAAAGGATGTGTGTTGTGATTACTATTCGGAAGGTGACAGTGCTTATTATGACGAATTACTTGACGGTGAATTCTGGGCAAAGGCTCAGGAGGCTGTTGAGGGTAATGATAAGACATTCCTCGGCAACTTCAAGGATAACTTCTTTATTGATACAGATTTTGACCTTGGTATCTCAATGACATTCAATAATATGATTTTTGTTATCGATCCTAACGACTATGATGTTAGTGTTCTCAGCGGTAAGGTGATGTACGGCGGTGAATTCTACTTCTTCTACGGCAAGAACGAGGAAACAGGCAAGTATGAATACGGCGGACTTCCTAACTATGACATGGCTAAGGAAAATGGCGTAGTCAGCGTTCTTGACAAATCTGTTTTCCCCAATCCCTCTGTTCAACCTACAGATCCTTTTAATGGTATGATTTACGGCGATGTAAATAATGACGGCTTGATTACTATTGTTGACGCAACAATAGTGCAGAAATACATAGTAAATGTGGCACAGTTAGATAATGTAAATCAGAAGTTAGCAGATGTTGATGTTGACGGTGTGATTACAGTTAAGGATGCAACAGCTGTTCAAAAGTATATCGTAAATGTTGACGGATACGGCAAAACAGGCGAAAAGTTTGCAGCTGCATAAGTTAGTTGAATAGCCTAATGAAGACACCAAACCCCGAAGTTTTTACAGACTTCGGGGTTTAAATTTTGTTTTATTGTGCTCTGCTTTGTTGTGTCTTGTTTCGTTGTGTCTTAAATTATATGATCCAAAGCCTGTTTCACACTCTTACCTGTGTACCTTAGTCAACAGAACCACGCACTCGATGTGGCACGGTTGTTCAACGAAAAACATACTCAACCCCCATTGTACAAGGGAATGGTGGAACGCACCTTTTTCCTTAAAATCTAGTGGTTCGAGCCTGTGACAACCTTGAATTGTCCTATAATTTGTATAGGCAAACAGGGTAAAGCTCTGTTCCTTAAACTTCATTTTTCATGTCATCCCTACAAACTGGAATTTATATTGCAATCATTTTTTCTTTAATTCTAGAATATTCTTCTCGATCTGCTGTATAACCCCCCCTGAAATCATCATCCGTTTTTCCTGTCGGATCTTCAAGTTTCCAGTTGTCATCAAACGCTCTGCCGATAAACGGACAACCTACATCACAACCCATGGAGATGTCTGGCTCCGGGATGCTTGATATCAGCTTAGAATACTGCTTTTTCTCCATGTCGATGCCGTAAAGCTCCTTCATGAGACGGACGGCATCCTGATTGATCTGGGGCGCAGCAAGTATGATGGAATCCTTCAGGAAATCAAGTCCGTATGATTCTGTATAATTTCTGTGAATTAGTGACTTCTCACGCTGTGGTAAAAACATCTAAAAATACCAAACACATCTATAAAATTAATTTCGCCATCACAGTAAACATATGCAGGGCATATCTCAAACACGGTGGTAACGAAACAGAGACCATGCTTCTCATACAAAAGTATCTGACACCTGTCAGGTACAATCGAAAATATCCTATCCACCTCCGTCCAAAGAGAAATAGGGATTTCATGTATCGGGTTGCATAAATCTCGTTACCATTATACTCCATTATGAGGCAGATATGCAATCTGTCTTTTCGTCATACACAAAAATATCCTACGGCAAATACTCTATCAGCTTTTATCCTAAAATCATAAATATCAAATTCAGTTAATTTTTTGCTAAACGAATCAATATAATAATATTTTCCAGGAATGAATTTCACGCCTGATAAATCTATCTCTTTTACCTTATAATCTTTACCCATCTTTTCTACCTCACAAAATCCGACCATATCAACAATTATTATAACATGTCTACCACTGGCCATGCACTTGAAAAAAAAGGACGCAGAATCTCTCCCACGCCCTTACATCTATCTGGATTTATCTTCTCTTACCTTCGCTGTTTCCTTATGTGCTGCCTCCTGCTTCACCTCATCCACACCTCTAGCCTCAAATGCGTCTGCATTATACTGGATAGGTTACAATTAACTGGACAGATTTTTTAAGGTCATATAATCTATAATAAATACACGAAGGAGCACTCTTTATGACCGAACAAAAACAACGACGAAAACCTCGCAAATATACAGATGAATTTAAACAGCAACTGGTGGAACTATATCGTTCCGGCAAACGCAGATGTGATATCTGCCGTGAATATGACATTGCTACTTCCCTGTTTGACAAGTGGGTAAAGCAGGCATCCAATTCCGGTTCTTTCCATGAAAAAGATAACCGGACTCCGGAGCAGGAAGAACTGATCCGGCTTCGGAAAGAAAACCAGCAGTTAAGAATGGAAAATGATATTTTAAAACAAGCGGCGCTGATCTTAGGACGAAAGTAAATGTGATTAAAGCAAATGCCCACAAATACTCTGTATCAGCAATGTGCCGCGTCCTACAGGTAAACAGAAGCACCTATTATTATGAAGCAGCAGCAAAAAAAGATGAATCAGAACTCACTGCAGACATTCAGGAAATTTTTAGAAAAAGCCGGAACCATTATGGTACACGAAAGATCAAGAAAGAACTGGCTGATTGCGGGAAACAGGTATCAAGACGCAGGATTGGACGGATTATGAAACAGGAAGGTCTGGTATCAAGCTATACTACAGCACAGTTTAAACCGCAAAAAGACAGATGTAATGAATCAAAAGTAGAGAATGTGTTGAACCGACAATTTCAAAACCAGCCATACCGCAATGTAGTGGTAAGTGATTTGACCTACGTAAGGGTAGGAAACCGCTGGAATTATATCTGTGTACTGATTGATCTTTTTAACAGGGAGATTATTGGATACAGTGCAGGAGAACATAAAACAGCAGAACTTGTAAAACAGGCATTTATGAAAGTAGACGGAAATCTGTCGGAAATCCATATTTTCCACACAGACCGTGGAAATGAATTTAAAAACGAGACAATTGAAGAACTGTTAGAAACGTTCCATATGGAACGCTCCCTGAGCCATAAGGGATGTCCTTATGACAATGCAGTGGCAGAAGCTACGTTCAAGATTATAAAAACAGAATTTGTATGGAATGAAACATTCCATACGCAGGAAGAACTGAAGATAAAACTATGGGATTATGTAAACTGGTATAATCATCACCGCATACATTCTTCCTTAGGGTATCAAACGCCTGTACAATATCGGAAAAATAACCTAAAAAAATTTGTCTGAAAAAGTGTTGACAATCCAATTCTTCGATTCTGACTGATGAATGGTACTCTTGCGATAGGACTTCTTTCTATCCGTATCAGTTACCTTTGCACCAGCTGTCTTAGGACCTCTCTCTACTGTATAGATGTTACTCCCCTTAATCTTGG
>OGOX01000305.1_pt1 | contig 39981 bp, 41 predicted proteins | sample 1552761 | NCBI WGS metagenome assembly OGOX01 (sample SAMEA2580212, study PRJEB22360) | human gut metagenome | biome: human gut; feature: human-associated habitat; material: faeces | place: Denmark | collected 2008/2010
GCTTTATCAACAAGCGTTTTGACGGCGTGCTGGCAAGCGAACTGGCTGACCCGCAACTGTACAAAACCTTTACTGATGCCGCTGAAGTGATTGGCGAAGCATGGGAAAGCCGCGAATTTGGTAAAGCTATCCGTGAAATCATGGCATTGGCTGACCTGGCTAATCGCTATGTCGATGAACAGGCTCCGTGGGTGGTGGCGAAGCAGGAAGGTCGCGATGCAGATCTGCAGGCGATTTGCTCTATGGGCATTAACCTGTTCCGCGTGCTGATGACGTACCTGAAACCGGTACTGCCGAAACTGACTGAACGTGCAGAAGCATTCCTGAATACAGAACTGACCTGGGATGGTATCCAGCAACCGCTTCTGGGCCATAAAGTGAATCCGTTCAAGGCACTGTATAACCGTATCGATATGAAACAGGTGGAAGCACTGGTGGAAGCATCCAAAGAAGAAGTGAAAGCCACAGCTGCACCGGTAACTGGCCCACTGGCTGACGACCCGATTCAGGAAACCATCACCTTTGACGACTTCGCCAAAGTTGACCTGCGTGTGGCGCTGATTGAAAACGCGGAGTTTGTCGAAGGTTCTGACAAACTGCTTCGCCTGACGCTGGATCTCGGTGGTGAAAAGCGTAATGTCTTCTCAGGCATCCGTTCCGCTTATCCAGATCCACAGGCACTGATTGGTCGTCACACCATTATGGTGGCTAACCTGGCACCACGTAAAATGCGCTTCGGTATCTCTGAAGGCATGGTGATGGCTGCCGGTCCTGGCGGGAAAGATATCTTCCTGTTAAGCCCGGATGCTGGTGCTAAACCTGGCCACCAGGTTAAGTAATTAAACAACCTCTCTTCGCAATGCCCGGCAACACGCCGGGCATTTTCATATAGACACAATCCCTCCTGATTTACACAATCCCTAAAACAATTTGTTTTCTACCTTTTGTTGATTGAGATAATAAGCCACATAAGAAAACAACTTGTTTTGGAGTAGTTGAAATGTTGAACATTACCCAAGCCTACCAGGTGGCATTGATCAGTTCATCTCATACATCAGAGGAAGATGCTCGCCGATTCATGATCGCAAGCAATGAGCTGGATTGGGTTTCACAAATTGAGTACGGTTGCATTGTCCACACCGGGTTACAGGACGATGACTGGAAAGATGAGTTGCGTCGATATGGTATATCCGAGGGCGCGATTGCGAACATTCAGAAAGTACTTGATGTAGGCTTTAACTCTGTACATTTTGATTGTGGCGCACCGGTCGTTGAAGGGCTTGAGTGCTGGCAATGGTAATCCGGCAATCGCTTCATACTAGATAACGGAGAATTTATGCTTAAAGAAGACTCATATCTACTAAAGGCGCTTGAAATGCGTGGCGTTGAACCTACAGTGAAAAACGCTCACGATATCTACCTTCAGTTTTCGACAGAGCTGAAACAGCTCATAAATAAATATGGAGTGAACGACTCCAGCGTCAAAGCCATGATAGATGATGAATTAGACCATCTCATCTAATCAAACCGTTGATAATGGCGGTCACAATTTGATTCTTTTCTATAAGAATCCGTTGATCGCCACTACTTCCCTTCCATACCCGCAATCACATCCTTAAATATCAATAGGTTATAGTTGTTTATACCAATAAGAAAACAACTGAATAACAGATCAACAAAACATCAACGCTTTCCCCCGATTTGGTCTAAAAAATTGACGTTTTCACACATCACTTCTTATACCCGCAATTCTACGCAGCAGACAGCTCCACAGCGTCCAAATTTCACCACAGACGACTCAACACACTACCAACAAAAACACACGCTCAAAATCGTTCCCGTTGCGTTACACAACCATATAAACAACTTATTTTCAGGCATAACAAAACAACTAAATAACACACATGCCATTCCCCAAAACAACCAACCTCTTTATGGCAGGCTACCGAAAAGACCCACCTCTTCTCCCCAGGCTACCGGACAACCAACCTAACTTTCACAGGCAATCCGAAAACATTCATACGCGCGATACCCACGACATGCCATTCCCCAAACAGCGAAGAAACACCAGAATCACTGAAACCCCAACGAAGCCTGTAACCGCAAGGATTCTCTCAATCCCAAAAGACACGAAACAGAACAATCACGGGAAACGCCATTACCCAATACACGAATAACTACAAAAGCCTTCACACACTCCAGACAAACAACTCAAACACAACAACGAAAGGAATCGCCCACCTGCCATTACTCCATACACGGAGAAGAACAATCACCAAAACGACGAGAACACCCCCATAGAAGAACCACCGCAAAACGAACGAAACCACATACACCGACAGAGAAAACAACACACCCAATTCACCAACAGAAATAGTCGCCGTATAGAACATTCTGGAAGGAGTGAGCATTAACGCCTATAGAGAGGTTGAGACAGATAAAACACAACATGTATAGCGAAGAAGCCAGGTATGTATAAGTGGAGAGGGAAGGAGGGGTGTAGCCTCCTTTTTCGTATTTATTCAACATCTTACCATCATCCCCCGTAACACCCCTACGGTCAGCCTTCGGTCCATACAGAGAAAAGGTTGCATACGCTACAGAAACGGCTGGGGATTTTCAGGGAAACGGTCGAGTTGCCTGTGTGGATTTCGGGAAAAGGCTCGATGCCGGTTCAGGAACGGCGGCGTACCGGTATAGCGAGAGAGTTGCAGCTACCCACCTGTAATGTGCGGGAAGAAGAGAGGCGCTCACGTGCAGGCTGACTTGCTTACCGCTGGATTTCCTCTGAATGCCAGATACAGCGTAATTGTGCCAGACAGCCAACGGGTCACAATCGATTTCAGTAGGTTTTTGGGGAGAGGATTACTCTGCCACCAGCCACTTTCGGCCACTAAATCAGAATAATGTAAAAAGTGCACTCGGTACTGAACCTGAAAACTCACTGCCAAAACCACATTCACCGGAATAAAATCCTTTTCCGCCTTTGTCTTATTGCGATAATAACACCAACAAGTAAACAACATGTTTAGACGTTATATAAACGAAGTGAGGATGAAGAGATGATTAAGATGCCTGTGACGGTTGAGGTGTGGGGCGTGGATTCCCTGGCTGAGTGTCTGGATGCAGTGGGGCCGGAGTTGTACCGCAAGTTGTGGTCGTTCGTCCCGGCAGAAGGGGAATCGCCCAAAGGGAAGGATATCTGGCACCTGCTGAGTGAAGATGAAAAGCGGGAGCTGGTGGACGCGGTACACAGCGAGTTCCCGGGCGACGAAGATTAAGAGTGAGGCCACCAGCACGGTGGCTTTTGTCGCTATTAACCTCCGGGCAGCGCAGCACCGTAACGATATACTTTGTGGCCGTTTTCTTACTGGTATTGTTTACGCAATTCAGAAAACAACATGTTTAAGGATTGCTTTATGTTTACAAATATCGACATCAACCAAATCAAGAAATTAACTCAAAAAGAGTTTGATCAGTTTTATGAGTTAGAAGGTTGGTCTTCCACTCTGATCAATTCAAGATGGGTGCTGGAACTGATGACTCGTGATGACGCACCTGCTTTGATGATCAGCGACCTGGGTGAAGATGCTGACTTTATGGATATGAGCGAATTTTGTGTGGACACATACAACCGCAGCCAGAAGTACTACTTCACATGCGATAGCGAAAATGACGTGATTTCTAAGGTCTATCTTCACCTCGTCCAGCATTGGGACGTTCAGGACTTCCTTGAGATATTCGCGTAAGCCCAACCAAAGCCAGCATTGCTGGCTTAACTTCATCTGTAGCCGCAGGGAAGAACCTGCATATCGCTCATGCGCCTGATCAATATGCTTTGTAGCCGTTTTCTTACTGGTATTATTTACGCCATTGAGAAAACAAGTTGTTTACGGAGTTGTGATGAAAAAATCATTGGTTCTTGGTCTGGACAAAGACCAGAAGAGAAAAGAGAAGCCTGCACTGGTTGCTCAATTAACTTTGCTGGACATCGTTGCCAATGGAACCTCTATTCGTCTGTTCCGTGAAACAGCGGTGTCTTTCGATAAAAACACCTTTACTCGTTATGTAATGAATGTTCGTCGCCAGCGTGGAAAAGGCTGGATGGCATTTCAAAGAATGTGGCCGGAACATCAGCTCGAACTGGCTTTGATGGAAGTTAACCGCGTGGCCCAGCAAGAGATTCAGAGAGCATCAGTGATGGCAATAGCCTGATAATGTGCAAGTGGTAATTAGTCGACAGTACGACAGCCCCGCCATCCTTACGGGGTTTTTTTGTATTGTAAGTACATACCTATGTCTATAAAATAGAAAAATAACCAAGACACTATGGAGAGTGATATGAGCGTTAAACGAGAAAACCTGACAGTTGATGTCTACTATGCTTCAGAAAGCGCCGAAGGTAAGAATGTAGCTAAAATCACCGTCGTTACGTACAACACCGAAACTGGAACTGAAGTTCAGGCAAGTACTATTGTGCGTAAAGGAGATACATCAGGCGGGGAATATGAGGCGCAATATCAGTCCATTTTTGATGCAACGGACCCGTTGTTGTTGAAAATTGAAAGTTACTTCCGTAAGGTGAATAAAGAGGTGTTTGAAACCATGATGAATATGGTTAACACCGTATTCGCTTCCAGTCTGAACACTAACACTACCTGGATTGGTCAGTATGGTCTGCGCATTACCTCCGGCATTCCTGCTGACACCTTAATCCCTGAAAGCGTATTCGCTTAATCCTCTTTGAATGGCGCGTAAACCGCGCCATTTTCTTATGCCCGATAACAATTTGTTTTCTGCCTTATCTGATTTGTGAAAATGCTTTCACTGAAAGCAACTTGATAAGGAAACCATCATGGGACTTGATATCTACATTGAGACGCAGCCAAAAAACGATCTGAATAATGAGGCATCCAGAAAGAAGGTTGCTTACTTCCGTAAGTTCAATGCTCTCTTTGGGTGGATGGAACGCAACGTAGGTGAAGTCAAAAATTGTGAGCTTTTAGAATTAACGATGAATGACATTTGTGCTCTGAAAGCTCATTTGATGCACATGAACGAAAGTAACTGCGAAGAGTACTTACCTACCTGTGAAGGTTTTTTCTTCGGCAGTCAGGAGTACGATGAAGGGTACTGGCATGACGTGGGGGAGTTGAAAAAACTTGTGGAAGAGCTGATTAAGAACCACGACTTTCACAATAACAGACTGACCTTCTGCGCCTGGTGGTAAATATGGGCGATTTCAAGAAACGCCTGAAGGAAAGAGCCGAGATAGTCAGAAAGCAAAACGCCTCTTCTGTCATCAGATACGCAAGGCAGTTTAGTCGCAACAACAAATCAGTTGAGGAAAAGATCCTTAGCGTAATCGGTCGATAATTATTAAGGCCACCACTGCTGGTGGCCTTAAATGACCATCCTGTTTCCCGCAGGCTAAAAACACCAACCTCTTACCTCCAGGCAACCGACAAACCCACCTGTTCCCGTCCGGCTACCGCAACTTTCCACTTTGACGCCTTATTCGTACAACGATAATTAACGCCAACAAGAAAACAATTTGTTATTTACGATAAGGAATTAATCATGAATTTTATCGCTACTGTAAACGCACCCGCACATGGCAATATCGCTGTAACGTTCTCTGACATTGAAAAACGAGTACTTGGTGCATGGCGCGACAATGAGACGGTAGAACTGTCAGCACAAGAAAAATGCATTATTGCACGCGACATCATTGGCAATCGTCGTTACTCGCGGGTATTTGAGAAAGCGTATGTGGTAAATTCTGGATTCGGAACGTTCGTCTTTCCGGTGCGCTCCGGGCGATTCTGCCAGTCCAAGCTGATTGAGTTCGCTACGCAGATTTCTGTCTGGATTAAAATTCAATCGTCGTTCAAATTTTCCGACGATGAAGCAGTATCGCAGGGGATGCGGATCGCCAACAATGCAATTAAATGCAAAAACATTACGTATACCGCTGGCGTTGATACATGGAAACTGTTTTGCGCTAACTTTATGCTGAATGTATACGCAAGCAACCGCATCCACATCCTTGATGGCGTGTAACTGAGAAGAGGGCCAGTAACGGCCCTTTCTCTATAGCCACCAGATGCCGCAGGGAAATTTTCAGAAACGGCGAGGAACGTATTCATGAACCGACGGGGAACGGCCAGGATTTTTTCGGGAAACGGCTGCATTCGCCTTTATGTAGAAAAAACATCGGGAAGCTGGTGGAATCCAACCAGCGGTTGTCGGACAGGTGAGCGGGGAAAATTATGATGACTTTCGTCGCCTGAGACATCCAGATTTCTTTCGTAGCATAATCACATACGTGATTAAGTGGTGTGATTATGTGAAAAATCACGCGCACATAATACGTGAGCGGATACGGAACAAGACAAAATGCCGATCCGCGCCGACAAATAAACGCGGATCATAAAGCAAGACTAAAAGCCAATGATTAACCATACTCTATAGCGCAATATAACGCGTTTTAAGCGCGTTAATGTGTTAAGTAATGGGTATGTACTGGTAAGGATATAAAAGCGCGTCTATGGCGTTATTTTGGCGCTTATTTTTATGTTGTTGGAGTGAGTTAAAGACAATAAAAAACGCGCTAATGATGGCGCGTTATGGTGGGAGTATTGGAAACGAAAAAAGCGCCCATAGTGGGCGCTATTGTTTTTATTTTTCTAAGTGAATATTAAAACCAGCGTTTAAAAATTCTTGAAGCATTAAAGTAACATCTGCTTCATTGATTCCTGCGCGCGCTCTATGTTCTACGTCATTGATGTTTATTTTAAACGTTGTTTCATCAACCACTTCAGAACTTAGAGCATATCCAGCTAAACCAGCAATATCATAAACAAGAGTATGATTATTGATATTTACGCCAGAGATGAAAATAACCATGATTAAGCTCCTTAAAAAAATTAAATAGAATTATGAAGTTTTCCGATTAATGCGCTTAAACGTAAGTATTCACGTTTACGCTTGCAATCTCGTTTGCTGTTAAGCAAATCAGAAAACGTAAAATTTAATTGGTCGCGTTGCGCGATCAAATCATCGATTAATTCCAGTTTATAAGCGCGATACTTTGCGCGATATTCCGCGCGGATCTTGTCATAGCTGACCATTTTTAAAGCTCCTTTAAAGCGCCCACTATGGGCGCTTGATTCCATTAATTACGCTTTGAAAGCATCAGCTAAATAATTGTAGAAATCATTTTTAATGAAGCGATATTGCTGAGTACCAGCTTTTGCGATTCCAGCTCCTTTGACTTTTTCAACAAGTCCAAGACGTTCGCAAAGATTGATCAACTGGTTGGCTTGAGTATAGCCAGCGTCCAATTTAATTTCACACGCTTTTTTAGCTTCATTCATTAAATCGAAAACAGCGCCATTGGTGAACGTGTCGATCTCGTCGTTAATCATATCGATTAAAGCAAATACACGAGATCCAGACATATCAGCGACGGAATAAACACATTTTCCAGCTTTAATGGATTTAACCAGATAAACCAGTTTTTCCAGTGAATAACTATTAGTCATAGCATCACGGAAAAATACTTCTGGCGCTTGTTTGCTTGCTTTAATCGCATAGTAGAAAACAGAGCATAATTTTTCGTCTTCTACTGCGTTTACGACGTTGTTGATGAAGTAAGCAAGTTTAGTGGTCGCAGCTTGCATATTTGCTTTGTCTGCTTTAGTGTGCGTGCCATTTTTATAATGTTCGTTATATGTTTGAGTTGCCAGATCTGCTTTTTCGCGCAGCTCGTCGGATACAATAGATGCAGCTTCAATGATAGACTTTTTAGAAATGATAATGTTAGCCATGATTTTATTCCTTAATGTAAATATTTAAATTTATTTGTCGTTAGCTTGTTTGCTTTCGACGAGTTCAATTATCGATATGCGAAAAAAGATTGCAAGCGATTTTTTTAAAATTTTTGCAGGGATGAAAGTCCTAGAAATAAAAGCGAGATCGTCGAAGGTGTTCCCTAAATAAATAATTGATTCCGGCTTTCGACCTTATATATTTATACGGGGTAGAATTGAAAAGGTATTAAATGAATGACATGTAAAATAATAACCGGACTTAGCCGGTTATTACCCTTATAGAAATTAGAACGGAAGGATTCGTTCAACCCAATCGAAGAAAATAAGTATTTTTCTACCGTCCTCCAACTTAAGTGTGACTAGACAGGCGTCAACACCATCTGACGTTCCCTCAATTTCGCGACCGTCTGCCATGTAGACCCTTATAGATTTGCCGTTTTGGTAAGCCTGACGACATATCTTAAAAAAGTCACGACGTGATGGCTGGTTATCTACATAGTCAGGATGTATTGTTAGTCTCCCTTTGAAATCGTAAGCAATGCCATCAATGACACCTGATTCAATTGTACTAATGCGCTCAAGTGGGAGTCTTATACGATTGTCATTATCAAGCGGTGCTGGACATAAATCTAGCTTGTTGCGGGAAGACATTGTTCCCTGCACATACATGCAAAACACCTGACCATCTTCAAGTGTGACTCTGACAGGAAATTTAGCTTTCCGCCAGAAGAGCAAGGTACGTTCAGCATGTTCGTAGTCTCGCGGCCATACTTCAGCCGGTATGCCGTAGGTGATGTCCAATGTTCTCATTCTGATACTCTTAGAGGTGTTTTCAGCAACCCAAATTTAAATTCTTTGTTACCAACGACAAAGAAGGGAACCTCAACATAGATTTTTTTATCGACGGATTTAGAGTTCGCTGTTTTCTGTATGTCACGAACGATACGTTTTGAGGTATTTTCATCGATAAACAATACCTTTCCACTTGTATTCCCTTCAGCCTTGGCGTAAGTAACGATAGGGTATTCATTGCCAACCCTAATGTTTACTTGGCAACCTGTTGTAGCCATTTCATCACAGTAAAGTGTGCCGTCTTGAACTTCTAAAACAATTCCAGATGGCTTCATGGCTTCGTCAGAGCTTACATTAACGTTTTCTGGTACAGCGGTCCCGTTAATTTGCAACCGTAATCTTTCTTTTCCTCCATTAAGTATTGTTTCTTCTGCGTTGTCTGAGAATCTGAACCAAACTGGCTGATTCAGACCTCGTGATTTGTATTCTACTACGTCTTCGGAGGTAAACATGCTGTACGTTTTTTGCATGTCAGAGACGAAATCTGATAATGCGTTGGCGGAAAACGCCGGGAGGTATATACAAGCAAGGAGTAACGAAAGTTTCATTTTCATATCATGATAATCCAATTATTTAACATCACACTTTCTAAGTTTTTCTATTTGTTCTAATTTTTCATGATCGTCATTTAGATTTCCTTCGACTATCTCCGTTTCAAGTTTGCTGATTAGCATGTTAAGTGCGTTGTAGTTATTGCATTTTACTTTGTAGGCGTAGTATGACCTTGTCCCTGGTTTTTGTACACCCATATCATTAAAGTTAGAGCTTAAAGTATAACCTTCAAGTTCAACCCCTTTTATTGTTGGAAGAATTATATTTAATGGTTCTAATTTAAATGGGTAGATATAAATATGTGATATGAAGTACTCTTCTGAAGAGATTTTCTTCATGTCTTTTGTGATTGAAACTGAATATTTACGGTTGCGAGTGATATAAAATTTTGTACATTTGTACGGCTCTAAGTTGAATAGATAATATTTGTCTTTAAAAAGAACATCTTTTCCATGTGATATTTTATGTCGTAAAGAGTTAATTATTTTGTTTATAGAAATACTCATCTACAGTATCCGACCTTAGTTATCAATTGAAAAGCCTACAAATATCGTTCAGCCAATCAAGAAATTTTTTCAGCCGGAGGTGTGTACTTCAAAAAATGTGATGAATGTCACATACAGGTGCTCTCATACACCTGCATGTAGACTATTAATTATTCAATAATCTATATTTTCTTTTGATTAAATCTTCACCTTTTTTGGTGAACACAAAACCAAATTGCGATTTTTTGTTTAGACGAAGGACTCTGTTATCCAACGCTTCGGTTGATGGAATCAATGTTTGATCATCTATCCAATTCAGTAGCGTAAGAAAGTTCAGCAGCCTCAACGTTGTTGTGCGAAGCTCTTTCGATATATTTTCAATGCTGGCAATTCGTCTTTCTTTTTTCTCAGGTGGTACAGATAATTGTTCTTGAGGTTTCGTGGATAGATAATCAATTTCGTTTGCAGCATCGAATGATATGTGTGGCGTTATTTTGCTAAAAAAGCCTTTCGCTGACTCACTTGATAATAAACCAGACCTATTCATATCGTTTGTTATTCTGTACAGGAGTGGACTGTGTTTCATTTCAGGATAACGTTGATAAAAGTTAAGCAATTCAAAAGCAGCATTAGCACCAACAAGAAAATCAGAAGGATCGCTGACTTTCCAGAAAGAATGATTTTTCTTAGCGCCAGTGGTGTCAACAAATGATAATTCTTTTAACCAACTCATGATGTGCTCCTTTCTAACAAGTGAGCACATCATAGAATTAGTAGATAGGGGGTAAATATGAAATGTTACGGCAACCTGCTCAGTATTTCCTCTAGATCTTTTTTTGTCATATTGGAGTTCTCATAGATGCGCATGATTTTCTCACGCGTCTTAGCGGAAACCCCAACGGCAGATGTGACTTTGTCAAATTCAGCCATAGTCATCGTCTCCAGAATGGCATTGATAACTTCAGCCTTAGACATCTTGATTTTTTTCTCTTTGAGTTTTATTTGAAATTTTCCAAGTTTTTCATTGGCCTTATCAGACAATGCCACTTGGCAATAAGTTGTTTTCTTTTCGCTCATAACTAATCTCGTTTCAGAACTCCAAAATCGAATGCGCCATCAACAGGCAATACACCTTCTGCAAAGCCAGGTGTGGTGTCGATGATGTGTTTTCGCTCATAAGAGTGAGACAACAGGTATTTGTTGCTAATGTCAATGAAATCAGTGATAAAACACACGTTTGCCTGATTCTTCTTGGCTCGTAAGCCACGACCGACACGTTGTCTCATTTCAACTTCTGCTTTCCCACCACCAGCAAGAATGACCGCACCAACGCTTGGCACATCAACACCGACATCCAGAATAGTCGAGCCTATTAAAACATCTATGTCGCCAGACGCTAAACTGTTCAGCTTTGCTTGCCTTGTCGACTGGTTCGATTCCCCATAAATGAAGTCAACTCTAAGGCCGGACTCTTTCATCATTTCCATCAGGATTTGCCCGTGGCGTTTAAGACGAACCAGAGTCATACAATTGAGAGAATGTTGCTTATAGAGCAATGCTTCGCGAACAATGGCCTCATTACGTCCCAAATTATACACGATCCCCAACTGATAAGCCTTTTGGTAGGCAGTGCTCATACCTACTCTAAAATTGAGGTGTTTGTTGGCAAGTTCTGCCTTGATTCTGGCCTCGTCCGGCTTGTAGGCAACTTTATGATAAAGGAAGTATGGCTTTGCCAGAATGCCTCTATCAATCAGATACTTTTCCGTGACTTTTATTTCAATTCGCCCGGCCACTGCCATCAGACGCATGTTGGCTTCCGTAGAATCCTTCATGAACGGCGTTGCCGTAAGCGCCAGGCGATAGTCTGCGTTCGCACATAATCTGGCGATGTCATAGAAATTAGAGCCTGAAGACTCATGCGCCTCTTCCAGAATAAGAAGAGACACACTTGAAAGGAAGCGTTTCACCAAGTCCCGACGTTTGAGGTGGTAGCTCTTCTTATCTGGAGTTGCATCGCGTGGTGGTTCTTCAAGGAAACTTGCCAGAGTTTGAACTGTAGCGACGTTGATATGTCGTGATACCTGGAACTCACCCGAGCCAATGACTCCAACCTTTTGGTCTTTTAACCACGGTTCGCCATTTTCGGCGCGGTAGTCGATGGATCTCTGGAAGTTTTCGGCCATCTGAAACATCAGAACAGAGCGGGTTGTTAAAAATAATGTCATTCGACCGATACGTGCAGCTGCTTTGCAGGCAACGTTAGATTTCCCGCCACCAGTAGCGATCTGCGCAATCATCATTCCCTCTCGAACCAGTGTTTCCACAGTCTGATCCTGATACGCATAATCAGGATTGTATGGGAATGGGTTAACCGCCGGATTTGGTTTACCAAGCGCCGGGGCTTTGTCTTTGCGGATATGAACACATTTGATGCCCGCCTTGTTCAAATTAGCCGCCACGGGCTTGGCAAAGCCAGCAGGGAACGAGTTTTTGCTCCAGTTGAACATTGTGCTTGTGCCCTTCCAGTCGCCAGCCTCGACTTCGTAGCTCAACATTTGCTGCACCAGTTGCTTTACCTTGTCATCTGCGCCAGAAATAAGCGCATTTACTGCGTTAGATACAATCCGAACAGTCATAAACCTCTTTCCTTAGTGCCTTTTGTATGTTATTTGGCTATTATAATAAGTAAGTGATTACTTAGTGGATTGTAGCAATAAAATGGACGTAAAAATCACGATTTTGCAGGTTGATGTTGCCAACCTTCGCCCGAATACCTGGAACACCAATTCGGTTGGTGCGCAGAATTTCGAAAAACTGAAAGGTTCTATCGAAAAATTGGGCTTTTTTAAGCCAATTTTGGCTCGTGAACTTGAAGATGGATTTTTTGAAATCCTCGGCGGCGAACATCGCTGGCGTGCCGCTATTGAGCAAGGAATTTCAACGGTTCCAGTGCTTTCTGTGGGCAAAATTAGCGATGTCGTAGCTAAACAGATGTCACTGGTGGACAACGAGCGATACGGTGAAGACGACCAAATCGCATTGCAACGCTTCATTGAAGAAATTCAGTCAGAACTTGACTATCAACTGTCTGAAATCGCCCCGTATGACGACGAAATCTCGATGGTTTTAGCAAAAGAGGCGGCAATCGACCTTGAAGCACTGGAGGCGTTGTCTCGTGGTAGTGATGAGCCTGTCGATACCGACAAACGAGAGAAAACCGAACGTGTGGGGGCGGAACATCAGACCATGCGCTTCAAAGTAACTTTCGATGCGTCAGATCGTGTTGCAGAAACCATAAAAAACATCATCAAAGAGCAGACTATTAACACCGGTAATGAAATGGAGAACGCTGGTGAGGCTCTGGTGTGGCTGGTCGACTACTACAAGGAGCGTATGTAATGACCAAAAAGTTTGAAATCGTATATCGCGACCCGGCAGATCTTATTCCCTATGAGATGAATGCCAAAAAGCATGATGAACAGCAGATCCGAGATCTGGCCGCAGCCATTAAAAAGCGCGGATTTGACCAGCCAATTACGGTCGATAAGAACGACGTAATTATTACTGGCCATGGCCGTCGTGAGGCTGCAATTTTTGCTGGACTTGAGCGTGTACCGGTTATTGTTCGCGATGATCTCAGTGATGACGAGGTTCGTGCGAAGCGCCTTGAAGATAACCGACTTGCCAGCATTGATTACGATGCAATTAAGCTACAGAAAGAGCTTGAGTCGCTTGTTCTGGACGATATCGAGGTTTTCGGCTTTGAAGAGCGTGAGTTGAATGTTCTCGTTGGCAGTATGACAGAAGATATGGACACCGACTCGCTAGTTATCGATCTTGGCGAAGAAACTAAACGACAGAAGGATGAACACACCGAGATCAGTCGTGAAGTTGCAGCGGAAGAAGTACGTGTTGTCGACGTATTGGGCTTTAAAACTCTCCCTGCTGGCTCTGCCATTGTTGTTGGTGATTTGCTTGCCCATATGGAAGAAATGACGGGAGAAAGCGGGGTAGACGCATTTGTGGCATATGCGGAGAAGATCTCTTCCGGGGAGATGGCTGCATGAGCAAATACAACATCAACGTATCGTTTCAGACACGCGTAAATAAAACCACGCGCACGTTGGAAATCGCTGAGTCGTTCGGGCTTGGCCTGGACGAAAAAGAGTGGACGCTTTACGACAATCTGGAGCTGGAAGTGAAGCAGGGCGATGTGGTGTACATCACCGGCCAATCCGGTTCCGGCAAATCCGTTGTGCTGCGCGAGTTGCAACGACAGATGAAGGATGAAGGGCTGTCTGTAGCCTCCATCGATGATTTTACCTTCGATAATGAGGTTAACGTCATCGATCAGTTGGGCAAAACGACCAGCGATGCGCTTGGGTTGTTATCTATGGCTGGTCTGAACGATGCATATCTGTTTGTTCGCAAGCCTTCTGAAATGTCAGACGGCCAGAAATATCGTCTCAAGATTGCCAAACTGATTGAGTCAGGCGCTAAAGTGTGGGCTGCTGACGAGTTCGGTGCTGTTCTAGACCGTGTAACCGCTCAGGTTGTGGCATCTAACCTCCAGCGTGCCGGTCGAAAGGTTGGTGCGACGGTAATGGTGGCGACGACTCACGAAGACCTGAAGAACGCGCTGCGCCCGGATATGCAGATCACCAAGCACTACAAAGAACGCGTGAAGGTGGAATATCACAATGGTAGTCATGATGAGGTCCATTTATGACGGACATCATCATTAAACGCTACCGCCCTGAAGAGTTTCCGCGTCATCTGGACTTTCTGGAGCGAATGACTGTTACAAAGGGAACTGTAGAGGACTGGCACGCTCTTAAGTCCCTTCACTACAAAACAGACGGCAAACCTTTCGCGCCAACTTACTATCGCTGCGAACTTGATGATCGTCTGGTGGGCGTCGTGGTTATGGCTTACCCGAAACTACTGTTGGCACCTCGCCACCGCATGTTTCCTAAGTTGAAACCAACCACTAATACCACCGTGGCTAACCAGTACTGGGGTCGGTACGTGAATAACAACTTTGCGGTGATCAGTCGCTCAGTTGTGGATACTCAGTATCGTGGCGTAGGCGTCTCTTATCGAATGATTAACCTGGTTAGCAGGATGCATGACCGGCCAATCATTGAGATCCAGTCCTCGATGAGCAAATACAATCCCTTCGCCATGAAAGCAGGGTTTAAGTTCATCCGCCCTGAGCGACCGAAGAGCTATGAAAGTGCACTGCGTGTATTCCAGCGCCATTTCCGTTCCGACACGGGTGATAACGAGGCGATCGTCAAAGAGTTGTTCGCAATGAGCGAGTCTCGTCGTCGCCGTGCACTGCGTGATCTGGTGGCGGACTACCACAAGAACAGTTCCCTGGCAAAAGCTGGGCGGAATCGTGGCACGACGATTCAGGACATTGCCGACAGTCTGGTGGACGAGGCCAGCATTGTGAAGCTGCTCAAGGACATTCACAACCTGAGCTTTACGTCTCCGTTGTATGGTGTGTACCGAAACCCTGACTTTGGTCGTCGACTGCCTGACACGCTGCCACTGCTGGCATTCGACAAACAACCTTTGGATAAACCGTTAGAAATTGCTTTACCGGCATAAGGATTTGCCATGACGTTAACCAATAAACAAAAGGACATCATCAAAACGCTCAATCTCGGTTATGAGCGAGGTCATCTACTTGATCTGGACGAATTGCTTGAAGTTTTGCCGTACAAGACAACAAAGCAAAGTATCCAGTTCTCAATTCGCGCTCTGATAAAAAGGGGGCTGGTGGAGAAAGGGCATACGCGCCAACGCAGTGACAATCGCTATCACCGCCGAACTCTTGGGTTAACCACTTTAGGTCGAGCCAAAGCGAAGTTACTGGTGATGTAATCGGTCTGGGAGCTTATTTTAAAGACCTGCTTCTGTATATATTTAATAAGTTATTTATTATTTATATACAGAAGCAGGCTTAATAAGACATGCCCAGACCTAATTAAACACCTCAGAAAACAAGTTGGTTAGTAGATGCAGTAAATAAGTTGTTTTAGAGCGCATGGACGCGCTCTGTGTGTTTTAGAGGGATCTATGACTGTCGAAAAAGACGAGGTAAAAACTCGCCTGACACCAGCGGAGTGGGCCGAAGCTGAAGCCAAATGGACGTCAGGCGAATATACACTCTCAAAGCTGGAGGAAGAGTACGGCATTCGTCGTGAAACACTCTCCAGACATTTCAAAAAGCGAGGATTAGAGAAAGGCGCGGACTCTGTTGGGAAGATGGTTCGTGAGTCTCTTAAATCTGACGCAGAGCTTCGCGCTAAAGCCCGTGCGGAAAAGATAGAAGAACGTCGTACACGTTATGACGGCTGGGCGTATGCGTTGGGGCAGATGGTGATGGTCGAAGTCACTACGACCAAACGTGAGGGTAAGCCTTTAGGGGTGATTGAGGATTCTCTCAAGAGCTTACAGAGAGCAAGTAATACCCTTGCAAAATGCTTTGAAGTTTCGTCCAAAGCGTTGGGCATGGATCATGCGGAAAATGACGAGGAAGAAATTCCGAACCTGGTATTTGGCGAACTTACGCCTTCCCAGGTGGCGAAATTACGTCAGGAAGACGACGAGCCTGAAATCATCGATGACGAATTGCTTGAGACGTTGGAAGAAGAAGCTCTAAGCGAATTTGATGCGACAGATGATGGAAGTGAAGGGGAGGACGAATAATGGCAATCCCGTCCTCGCTCAGTCTTGTGCAACTGCATTCTGGACAGATGAAAGTCTTCCAGTCTCCCCATCGATTTAAAGTTGTTTGTGCTGGTCGACGCTGGGGAAAATCCCGGTTGTCGATCTCCACTATTATTCGTGCGGCGGCAAAGGAAAAAAAGCAAAGGGTCTGGTATGTCGCTCCTACTTATCAGATGGCTCGCCAGATTTTGTGGGACGATCTACAGGAAGTTCTGCCTCGTAAGTGGGTTAGGAAAAAGAACGACACCACGATGACAATCGTGTTGAAGAACGGTTCGGAGATCGCCCTCAAAGGTGCTGATAAGCCTGACACTCTGCGCGGCGTAGCGTTGCATTTTGTAGTTCTTGATGAATTTCAGGATATGAAGGCTGACACCTGGTACAAGGTGTTACGACCTACTCTTTCATCGACACGTGGCGGTGCACTGATCATTGGTACGCCAAAAGGCTTCTCGGAATTTCACAAACTGTGGACTATAGGCCAGAACGTAGAGCTGCAAAGAAAGGGACAGTGGAAAAGCTGGCAGTTTGTAACTGCCGATTCTCCGTTCGTACCTACGGCGGAAATTGAAGCTGCTAAGAACGATATGGACCCGAAATCGTTCGCTCAGGAGTACCTGGCCAGCTTTGAGAACATGTCCGGGCGCGTTTACTACCCGTTCGATCGTAACGTGCATGTAAAACCACTTCAGTTCAACCCTCGGTTGCCTATATGGGTAGGGCAGGACTTCAACATTGACCCGATGTCTTCCGTAATTTTGCAACCTCAGCCAAACGGTGAGCTATGGGCAATTGATGAATTGGTGCTCTTTTCCTCTAACACGGCAGAAGTGTGTGATGAGCTGGAGAGACGTTTCTGGCGATGGAAATCACAGATAACGGTATTTCCTGATCCGGCTGGTGCTTATCGTCAACATGCTCGCGGTGAGTCTGACGTCGACATATTCAAAGAGAAGGGATTCTTGCGTGTCGATTATTCAAAAAAACACCCGCCAATTGCGGATCGTGTTAATGCAGTTAACCGAATGCTGATGTCCGCATCTGGAGATATCCGGCTGTATATCGATCCGAAGTGCAAGCATTTGATTGATTCACTGGAAAAAGTCATCTACAAGCCTGGAACACGAGATATGGATAAGACAGGTGGCATTGAGCATAGTGCAGACGCATTGGGCTATCCAGTACATCGTAGGTATCCAGTAAAAAATCGTGTTATTCTTGGTGGTTCTCGATAGGTAAGTAATTATCTAAGGTTATTCAAATGGAATTGAACGACAAACAAATTAAGGATCTGGTGGCGCGACGCCACCCGGAATACGAAAAGAAAAAAGAACATTGGGACTTCCTCGCCAGCACTTACGCTGGCGGGCGTGGTTGGTTTACAGACAATATCTTTCGTTACTTTAAAGAGGGAGATCAGGAGTTTAAGGAGCGAGTTGAACGTGCTTATCGCTTCAACCACACTCGTGAGGTGGCAAACCTCATCAACAAATATCTCTTTAAAGAAGACATTCATAGAAATATCGAAGAGGCACCAGAGCAGATCCGCAATTTCTGGAAACGTGCGACTCGCCAGAATGCCTCTATTGACTCATTTATGGCCGCTATTGATTTGCAGTCGTCTATTTACGGTCGCATATGGGTTGTTGTCGATAGCACGATGAGTGGTGATGTTGAGTCAGTAGCTGACGAGAAAAAGAAAGATGCTCGCGCCTACGCCTACTGGATTTCACCTCAGCAAATGCTGGATGTGGCATGGGACGACGACGGGAATATGTTGTGGGCGTTAATTGTGGAAGTCGCTCGTGATGACGCAGATCCTTTTACTTCTACAGGTCAGGAATACCAACGTTATCGTCTGTGGACACAAAACGAGTGGTATCTGTTCCGTGAGGAAGTGAAGAAGGGCGCTGGTGGAGCAGGTCGCCGTCAGGCAAAAGTTATTTTAGAGGATAGCGGTGAGCATAATCTCGGCGTAGTTCCTGTGTTTCCTGTTGATTGTATTGGAGAAAGTGAATCACCGTATTTCAGCCCATCGTTGATCGATGATATCGCTTATCTTGATCGTGCGGTTGCAAACTATCTGTCAAACCTTGATGCCATTATTCAGGATCAGACATTTAGCCAGTTGGCTATACCGGTACAGTCGCTTTTACCTGGTGATGAAAACCACACTAAAGTGCTTGAAATGGGCACAAAGCGAGTCTTCACCTACGATTCTGAAGGTGGAAACCAGCCGTTTTATCTGTCACCAGACCCGAAACAAGCTCAGATGATCATCACTACGATTAAGACGGTGATTAACGAAATCTACCATTCAGTTGGTGTAGCTGGTGAGCGAACGAAGCAGGACAACGCACAGGGAATCGATAATTCATCTGGTGCCGCAAAAATGTATGACTTCCAGCGTGTAAATAGCTTGCTTGTCACAAAAGCAGAGCGTCTGGAAAGGGCTGAACGCCAAATCATGCTACTGGTTGCGAAATGGATGGGGGTAGATCTGGACGAAGACCACTCTTTAATTGCGTATCCAGAAAGTTTCGATATTCGTGGCCTTACTGATGAATTTTCTGTTGCCGAGAAACTGTCATTACTTCAGGCACCGGACTCTGTACGTCGTCACCAGATGGAAATGCTTATTGAGAAGATTTTCCCGAACATTACTGAGGCGATGAAAAAGGAATTTGATAAAGATCTCTTGAATTTTCCTCCAAAAAATGATCTAAACACCCTTGAAAATAAGTCAGTACTTACTTATGATCGTGGTGCAGCCCAAGAAAGCGGGCAAGATCAACCCCGAGGGAATGGGGACTCATCTACTCAAGAGAACGAGTGATAAGTAACAAAAGGAATTTTTATGAATCTGTGGCAAATGCTTTTGGCCCGTCGTGGTCTGATGGATGTCGCTGAAGCGCATGAGCGTGGAGGCGCTGGCGGTGTAGCTGCTGATAATGAGCAGAGTACACAAGATCCTGACAAACAGGGTGAACAAAAAGAGCAGCCGAAGGGCGATGACGAATACGCTGGCATGACTCAGGAAGAGTTACTGGCCGAACTTCGTAAAACCAAGAAAGCTGGTGCTGAACTGCTGAAGGAGAACATGAAGCGCAAAGAGAAAGAGCGCACATTGGCCGATCAGCTTGCTCAGTACGGTGATATCGACCCGGCGCGTGCTCGCCAGCTTTTAGAGGCTGAACAGGCCGCAGAAAACACACGTCGTGAGGCGGAGCAAGCTGAACTGGAGCGTCGTGGTGAGTTCGATGCTGTTAAAAAACAGATGATCGAAGCACACCAGGCAGAGCTGGCACAGCGTGACGAACGTTATGTAGCACTGGAAAGTGAAAACGCATCACTGAAATCTCAATTAGTTGAGATGACCGTTGGCGCGTCATTTAGTAATTCTGCCTTCCTTCGTGACAAAGTTCTAATGACTCCCGCGAAAGCTCGCGTGATCTACGGTTCTCATTTTGAAGTCGGTGATGACGGTAGCGTAGTGGGTTATGACAAACCGGCAGGCCACAAAGATCGAGCTGTTCTGGTTGACGGTGAAGGAAACACGTTGTCATTTGAATCTGCGATTGAACGCATTGTGCGGGCAGATCCAGAGGCTGACGCAGTCATGCGCAGCGAAGCCAAACAGGGTGCTGGTTCTAATAGCAAACCAACCCATAAGGTAGTCCAACAGAAGTCTAAGTCGACGATGGACAAGTTGACCTCTGGTCTTGGGAAAATTGGACTTAAGTAACACCTAAATCAAAGGGAATTGATAGATGCCATTACTGCGTGAAGAAGCTGAAAAGCTATCCAATAATGAACTTGAACAGGGTGTGATCGAAACTATCATCGATCGCGATGACCTGTTTGCGATTCTGCCTTTTATGAAGATTAACTCGAAGGCATATCTTTATAATCGCGAAGCAACGCTTAGTGAAGCGACCTTTATTGATGTAAACGATACTATTGCGGAAGGCGCAGCAACATTCAGCGAACATGTTGCAAAACTGCGTATTCTGGCTGGTGACGTTGACGTTGATAAATTCTTAGCAACAACTATGTCCGATACTAACAATCAGTTGGCTGTTCAGGTTCGCCAGAAAGTTAAAGGTCTGGCTCGTGCATTCCGTCGAAATCTGATCTTGGGTAATTCTGAAACTAATACCAAAGCGTTTGATGGTATTCCGCGTCTGATGCACAAAGATCAGAAGATCGACATTGCTGGTGCATCTATGACTTTCTCTATGTTCGACGAGCTGGTCGATGCGGTGAAAGATTTGGGCGCTGACTGCATCATGATGCGTTCAGAGCACCTGCGTGCTTACCGTGCGCTGCTGCGTACAGTAAACGTAGGCCCGTCTGAAATCATGATGGAGAACTTCGGTCGTCCTATGCTGTGCCATAATGGTATTCCATTTATTGTTAACGACTTCATTCCTAAAAATGGGGTTAAAGTTACTGAAGATTCAGAGCAGAAAACGGAAGGCCAGGAAGGCACTGCTAACATTTATTGTCTGCATTTGTCAGAAGAAAATGGTCTTACCGGTCTGTATGGCGGTGACAATGCTGGTATCGTTGTGGAGAACATTGGCACGGTACAGAATAAAGATGCAGTACGTACTCGTGTGAAATGGTACTGCTCTCTGGCGAATAAGCACGATAAGGCTATCGCTGCACTGAACAATGTAAAAATTTAACTAAAATAATAGGTGTGTAATTACCTATGCTTAAGGGTGGGCTATACGCCCACCCTTTTTGTAGGTTTTAAATATGCCTGTATAGCGAGAAAGCGTAATGAAACCAGCAAAAATTCGTTTATTGGAACCGCAATTTTCTGATTATTCGGGAATGTTGTGTGGAGTTAAGTTTGAGAATGGGGTATCCGTTTCCGAGTTACCTTTTATCGACCAGCAGAGGATTTGTGCATCAATGCGCGCATCAACTGTTGAGGGTAAAAACGTTTCTCCATCTGCTGCATATGGCGAACGTAATGATCTGAACGTAGATCAGATTGTTGAGCCATCAGCACCTGACATTGTTCCAATGAAGCGCGGAACGGCAGATGAACCAGCTAAACCAATTCAAACTTTCACACGGGAAGAACTGGAGTCAATTGCTGATAGTGAGGGTATTGCCGGTTTACGTTTAATTGGGAATAAGATTGGTGTTAAGGCGAAAGGAATTGTCGAAATGATTGACGGCATCCTGAAAGCACAAGGCGGTGAGTAATGGCGCAGATCGACTCGTATCGTAGCGGTGAAGCTGTTTCTCTTTCATTTGCCTTCAACGTGCTGGATATCGAATCTGCCACCTACACAGTAAAGGACAGCACCGGGGCTATTCTCGTTGATGGCGAGCCGCTAGAAATTACCAGCGGTCAAATGTCGATTCCGGTTGTCGTGTCGGCTGAATATAACCAGCTCTCTGAGAAAGAGCGAGATCTGCGGTACGTCATTGTGAAGGCTGTTGCATCGGGCCTGACGCATGAAGAGCGTCAAATGTATGTTCTGCTGAATACTTTTGAACTGTCGATACCAGAACAGTCGTTTGCAACTGTCGCTGATGCTCAAATGCAGGCGATCGATATGCTGAATGGGGACACTTTGCTGTCGGATGGTGAAGGCTTAATGCGCAAGCGTCTCATTGAGGCTACAAGACGTATTAAAACTTTACCGTTCTCAATCCGCAAAATTCTACGTATCGACTTTGACCGATACGATCGCCCTCAAAATATGCTGAATGTGTATGACATTCCGTGGGGAGCAGATGGAGCGTACCGGCATGATTTAGTCGATTGGGAAAAGATTACTCAGGAGAAGTTTGAAGAGTTCCCTGACTACTTCAAAGAAGCGTTAATGCTAGCCGTTGTTAATGAAGCGTGTGAGATAGCAAATGGCAATGATATCGTCGCAGCACGAGAGGATGGCATTTTGTCAGAATCTATCGGTGAAACGACCAACATGTATCGTACCGGTAAATCAGCAAACGTGCATGTTGCTCGCAGCACCTGGCGTTTACTGATCCGTTATATAGACAATCGTATGATTGTCCGACGTTCGTAATGTCTTTCTCATTATTTGGTTTTGGAAGCAATAGTTTTGGCTGGCAATGAGATCGACAACAGGGAGAGAGCGTGAATATTTCATGGCAAACAGAAATTGCGATCTACCGCTTTGGCACAAAGAACGTCTACGGTGAAGCGCAATTGCAGTTCGTCAGGAAGACGAATGTAGGTGTAGTTAAATTCGAACAGAGTAATGAGAAATCGTCAGTTCGTGCTGATAGCTCTGGTAGTCGTGGCAAGGCGAGTCTGGAGCTGTTTGATGCTGTGTTAGTTGTCCCTTTGGAATCGGCTGTACAACTTGATGATGTACTGATCCTTGAAGGTCAAAAATTAAAGGTGTCCAGTGTTCATCGCCGCTGGGGGCTACGAGGAAGACCTGGGCATCTTGAAGTAGGGGCGAATATATGGGTCTGAAATACGATGCGCATCAGTTCAAACGTGCGGGGAATAGACTCAACAACAGCCAGAAAGCATTTAAGCGATATCTTATTCGGGACATGGAAAAGCTGGCGCGTTTGGTTGAGCGCCTCAGCCGTGCAATGGCCCCGCTGGAAACCGGATCTCTGGAGACAGCCATCTTTGCTAGGGTGATTAAAGAAGGTTATTCAGGGCTGCGCATTGAGCTTTCTGTGTCTGGGGCAAAGCCACGTCAGGGGCATCCTGGCGTAGAAGTAGGTGACTATGCTAAGTACATGGAGCTGGGCAAATACCGTCTCGGTTATCTTTCTCGAATGAAGAACGTGACAAACCCACCAATTGAAGGTGTAAAACCTCGTGTTGGTCCACACTTTCTGGAAAGAGCGGTGGAAATTAGCGAGAAGCAGTTCTCCGAAGCGATTCTTGAGGCTGCCAAAAAAGCCGGGTTTACGAGAGGTTAATGTGTTTATTGAAGCATTTGCAAATTTGATGCAGAAGGCAAAGATTGGCACGGTAGGGACAGACATTTTCTGTCATTACTTACCTGCCTATGTCAAATCCGGTGTCCTGCTTATTAACCCAAATACCGGTATCAGTATCGATCATGAGTTACAGGGCTTTTATCATGAGTCGTTCACAATCATTGTGCGTGGCTCGTCAATTACAACGACTATTGAGAAAGCGCGTAAGATCATTGATATGTTTCCCGTAGAGGAAACGGAATCTGGAGAGGTCTATTTTCGACTTGTACGGCCTATGGCTATGCCTGTCGTTTATCCGAAAAATGATGGATCGTTAATAGAAGCCGGTATTCCAGTTGAATTTGCTGGCTATTTATTGAATTAAATAAATAGGTAAGTATATACTTAAATATAGCGCAATGAATGCGTGAAATTAACGGAAAAAGGAGTTTCCATCAATGTCTAATACCCATGTAAAAAACATCAAGCTTGGTGCCTGCAAGGTATCATTTGGTGGTGTGGATCTGGGTTACACCAAAGGTGGTGTTCAGGTTGAAGTAGCCACTGAAACGCTTAAAGTTACAGTCGATCAACAAGGTCAGACTGTAATCTCTGAATTGGTTCAGGGGCGTAACATTACCATTACCGCACCTCTGGCCGAGTCTGTGCTCAAAAACATGGTCGATCTTATGCCTGGTTCTACTTTGAGCGAAGATGACAACTCCGTCACCATCACATCTGCACAGGGCGTAAATCTGATCAACGTGGCGAAGGAACTCGTCCTGACACCGCAGGACACCACCGACTATGTGTTGACGCTCCCGAAAGCGGCAACCGCTGGCAACTTCACTATGTCCTACCAGTCTGATGATGTACGTGTGTTCTCTGTTCAGTTCAACGCGTACCCTGATGATGAGGGGGTTCTTGGCAAAATGAGTGGCCCAAAACCGGTGAAAAACGTGACGATTACACCTGAATCTCCGAGTGTAAAGGTCGGGGCGACAGTTCAACTGACTGCTAATTTCACCCCAGATGATGTAGTTGATAAAACAGGCGTATGGTCATCTGATAATAAAAAAGCCACTGTTGATCAGACTGGTCTTGTGCGTGGTGTGGAACAAGGTTCTGCAAACATATCATTCACCAGCAATAGCGGTAGCAAGAAAGTAACCAAATTAGTGACGGTTAATCAATAATCAAGCAACTTATTAATCTATAAATTGAGGCTCATGATGGGCCTCTCTTTTAAAAGGATTTTAACAAATGACAAAATTACTCGATCTCGACTCCATCCTACCTCCTAAAAAAAGTGTCAAATTTGGCGGCCAGGAATATCCCATCGTTGAAATGACGGTAGGTCTGTTCGTTTCCATTAAGCAGATGGAAGGTAAAGATCTGACCAATATGTCTCCTGTTGAGCAAGTGACAGCTTATGCAGATCTGGTTCGCAAGGTTATCCCTTCAGTGCCCGACGAAGTTCTTGAAAAACTGACTGTTCCGCAACTTCAGCAGATCTTCACCTTCGCTATGGAAGTGATTGATGAAGAAAACGAAAAAGCGGCTGGCGAAGGGGCAAAGTAATTTCCCGCGATGAATCCGGGACAAGGACCGTCTCAATAGATCTCGGATTCTATTTCAGTCGTGTAGTTGCTCACTACGCCGTGTCGCCGTTAGAACTACTGAACATCCCTCTCACGATGTTCTGGATGCTCAGTCGCAACATCGACCGTCTACGTGCGGAAGAGGATGTCCGCAACCTGCAAGTCGCTCGCGCTGCTCAGGCAGATGGCGAGAGCGTGAAGGCGTTCATGGAGGGTTTGCAACTCAGGATTGGAAGACCAGTCGTAACAGATAAAGTCTACGATCCAAGCCAGGATAGGGCAGACCCTGACGCCAAAGAGCAACTGATGCAAATATTTGGCAGAGGATGACAAGGGAATGTCACAAAACGTAGAGTTTATCCTGTCGCTGGAAGACAAACAGTTTACAGCGTCAATCGATCGTGCGGGAAAACTGCTTACTCGATTTGGTGAGCAGGTAACAAAGCCTGCTCAAAAAATCCAAACCTTTGAACGCTCTTTGGGTTCGGTCGCCCGTATCATTGGCGTTCTGGAAAGCAAGCTCGATTCTACGGCAGATAAACTACAGGATGTAGCTGCCGGTTTTGAGCTTGCTTCAGATGCTACGCGTAAAATGCGTGGCAACATCACCAGCCTCAATTCTGGTCTTAAAGCCCTGATTGAGCGCGTCGATACGACAACTTCTTCAGTAGATAAACTCACCGCGTCATTACGTAAAGTGCAATCAGAGCTAAATGATTTCTCTGATTGGGCGACCTATGCAAGCAAAAACGCAAGCCGTTTTGGTACGGAGGTCAAAGAAGCCTCTGCGTCCGTGAGTGGCATGAATACGCGCCTTAATACCACGACGAAGCGACTCAGTAATTGGGGTGTGACAACAAGCCAGGCTGCCGAGGGACTAAAAAAAGTTCGTGAGCAGATGGATGAAGTTATCGGACGTCAGCAACTGATTAACAAGCCTGTACGCGTTCGCACATCAGGAAGCGGAAATGGTGGGGGTAGCGGTGGACGTGGTGGTTACTCTTGGCATATCGGTAAAAATAACGAAGGCAGTATGTTCTCTGGCCTTCGTGGCAACATTTTCCTGCTTGGTGAGATCGGAGATGCTGCAAGAACCGTCACCAGTATCATGTTTGGTTGGCAGAAGCCTATTATTGAAGCTGCGGCCGAAATGGAACGTATGCGGGTGATGCTTCGAGGGTTGAATAAGGAGAAGTCCAACCCGGGCCAGGCTGCCGCTGATGATATGAAGTACATCGTAGACATGGCTCAAAATGCGCCGTTCGCGATGCAGGCGTTAACAGACTCCTTCGTGAAGTTTCGTTCTGCTGGCTTAGATCCAACCGATGGTTCTCTGAAGGCGCTGGTGGACTCCGTTGCTCGTTTTGGTGGTAATAGTGAGCTGTTGAAACGTGCGGCTGTGGCCGTTCAGCAGATGTCCGGTAAGGGCGTCGTGTCAATGGAAGAGCTACGTCAGCAATTAGGTGAAGCCGTTCCTAACGCGATGCAGGCAATGGCGGACGCAGCAGGCATCACTATGGGGGAACTGACTAAAGCCGTTGCCAGCGGTACGGTTGAGGCAAAACAGGCGTTGTCTCTGATGTTTGTTGGTCTGCGTGCGGAGAATGAGAACGCAGCGAAAGACATGATGCAAACCTACACAGGTGCGCTGGCGCAACTTCAGACGTCATTCACGTTATTTGCTGATCGGGTTGGTCAGGCCGGATATCTGGATTCTCTATCGAAGGGGATGAAAGAACTGGCTTCAATCATGAATAGCGCCGAAGGGATTTCGTTTGCCAATTCTTTAGGTTCGGGGTTAACAACGGCAATCGATGGGTTGCGTCAGCTTGCTCAATGGTTAGCAAAGAACCAAGAGCTGGTAATTAATCTCGGTAAGGTCGTGGCCGCGATGGTTGCGTTCAAACTGATGCGAGCAGGGATCATGGGGGTAGTTGGCGCAGGCAGCCAGATGGTTAGCACCTTTGCCACGATGGCGACCGCCATACAGACTCCATTTAACCTCGGCGCTACAGCAGTAACTCGATTCAATCGTGCGGCACGTATGGGGCTGGCTCCGATCCCCTCTCTTATTTTCGCCATCCGTGGGGCGATTACGGGGCTTAAAGGCGCTTTTGCTGGATTAACGGCGTTCATTGCAGCAAATCCTATAGGGGCAGCATTTACAGTTGCCACTGTAGCTGTTGCTGGCCTAATCACGTACATGACCATGCTCCGCAGCGAAACTTCAAAGGTCGTTGACGAGATTAGGAAAATACCAGAGGCGATGACGGCGGCCAAACGTGCACAGATGGCGGAGTATAAAGCGCGTCTTGAGCAACAAATCACGCAAAAGGAACAAGAGTTAAAATCTGGCGAAAAGGTGGTTTATGGGCCGGGTATGGCCGGAACTACAGTAAAGATTAATCAGGATGAACGTAAGCGTATAGAAAATGAGCTAAATGACCTTCGTAAGAAACGCGATAAAACTACTGGGGCAATTGAACGCGGAGACATTGCTGTAGCCAAACGTCTTGCAAAAGATGCGGCAGAATCACAGATAGAGAAAATACGGGAAGAGAATAGAGACTTTGCGGCAACATTCGTGAAAGCCCGGCAGGAGGCTCTGGATAAGATCCAGAAAATCAATGATGACGGTTCACTTTCAGATGACGAAAAGAACAAGCTATTGGCACCGTTACGTGAAACGGTAAACAAAAGCTATCTGGAGCCTGCGCAAAAACTGGTTGATTCACTTTCTTCTCGTAAGAATGCTGTCGAGGGGCAAATAGCCACTCTTAATGATCAGCTTGAAAAAGCGAAAAAGGAAGGAAACACCGAGCAGATCAAGAAACTGCAAGGAAGTATTCGTGGTTATCAGGAGAATTTGGAAGTCGTCGCTCAGGAACTGACTCAGGCAGAGTTCGAGAGAGATAACGCTGCCAAAACTGGTAAGGGCGTAATGTCAAACCAGGGGACTGTTCTTGGGTTAGGTACAACTGATAAAGCTGCCCAGAAGGCGTTGGCGCAATATATGCGAAACCAGATGGATTCTGCGACTTATCAGCGTACTTTGCCTGACGGCACTCCGATGATGGACTTCGAAGGTAAGCCGATTATTGGGCCTAAACAACTCAAGACGCAGCTTAATTTGCAGAAAGCATCCAGTGCCAGCTCTCTGGAGAAAATGAGCGATGAAGAGCGTTCCGCAGCCATTGCCGCACTGACTAAAGCTCGTGAACAGGATGCCGCAGCCGCCGAGAAAGCAGCCCAACGATCAGCTAATGCCTCGCAGCGTGCGGCCAAGAAAGAACAGGCAGCGCAACAGAAACTGGCAGCCGGATACCAGAAGGCTCTGGACAAAGCCGATCAGCTTATGGGGCAAATGGGTGAAAGCTCTAAGGCTACGGTATCGTTTGATCAGTCTCTTCGCGATACAACGAAATCGCTGACAGATTTGGCTAATGCGGTTCCTAACGAGTTCATCACTCAAGAGATGATCGACAAGGCGAAAAAACGTCTTGAAGACCTCAAAAATGCGACACCTGAATATCGCGAGATGTTTAATCGCCGCAATGTTGAGCAGATGATCTCCACCTGGGCACCGGAGTCGGATTCCATTATTAGTGCTGGCTATACGCCGTCTCGTGAAGAGAAAGTTGCTGATTTCGAAGACACCTACAACCGCAATCTCAAAGCGTTGATAGAACTTCGTGATAAGGCGTCTGATCCTAAAGTTGTGGCGCTTTATACAAAGAAAATCAATCAACTGATTGCTGCTGGCAATACCGCGCTTATTAAAGAGACGGGGACTGCGACGCAGAAGTTGGCACTGGAATACGAAAACCTGGCAGAGCAGATCGAAAGCACCTGGACTGATTTGTTTAGTGGCTTAACTGATGTCCTGACTGATTTCGTTATTAACGGGAAGATGAGTTTCTCCAGCCTATCTCAGTCTATTTTGAAAGATATCACCAATATGGTCGTGAAGTCGCAGATCACGCTGCCTCTAATGAACATGTTGGGGATGGGAACCACCGCAGCTGGTAGTTCACAGAGTGGTAATTTGCTGACCGGGGTTGCTTCCGCCGTTGCCAATCAAGGGGTACGAATTGGCAACACTGTTAACGGCGACAAGTCTGTAGGAGAAGCCACGAAGGAGACGTCCAGTTCGGTAACTGGATTGGGGCAAACAACACAGCAGACCACCAGCGCAATTGGCACTGCAACAAATGCGATTGGTAGCTGGGTATCAGGGCTATTTGATAGCACTGAAGCCAAAGATGCCGAGACAAAAGCCGTGAAGGACTCCATCTTCTCGATGCAGAACCTCAGCTCTGTTACCGGCGCGCTGTCTGCCGCGTTTGCAATGCTTGGAGCTAATGCTTCCGGCTCTGGTAATAAGTGGTTGAGTTTTGGATCAACGGTTGCATCTGGTCTTGTTTCAGCTTGGGCTGGCGGTGGTTTCGACAGCGTGACATCAAGCTCTGCTAAAACCGCAACCAGCAGTGTGGCTGACGGAACTAAAGGCATTCCTGCAATCCCGAAGTTTGCAAATGGAGGAATATTCGGAAAAGACGGCGTGATCCCGCTCGGGGCATACCAGAAAGGCGGTATTGCTAACTCGCCTCAATTAGCGTTGTTTGGGGAAGGTTCTATGAATGAGGCGTATGTTCCATTGCCTGATGGCCGAACAATCCCTGTAACGCTCAGTACCGATGGTATGAGTGGAGGAGGAAATGTTCTTTCTCCGGTATCAATTGAGATCAACGTCCATAGTGACGGTAGCACAACTGAATCCGGCGATACAGAAAGCATATGGAACAATGCCGCTCAACGGATGAAAGCAATCGCGCTTGAGACTATCGCTCAAGAGAAACGCCCTGGCGGATCACTCAACCCAAACACTCAACGTAACTAACTATCGACTGCCCCGACCGGGGTAGTCTCACAAGGATGTGAGATGGAAAGACAAACGTTTAATTGGTATCCAGATTACGAATCTGAAAAAAGCGTAAAACCGAATGTAACGGTACTTAATTTTGGTGATGACTACGAGCAGCGACAGGCTCAAGGTCTTAATCGTATTAAAGAAGAATGGTCGTTAACCTTTACCAGATCATACAACGAAATTAATGCAATCGATGACTTCCTGACTGAGCGATCAGGCGTTGAATCGTTCTATTGGGTTAATCCAAGAGGCAAGCAGATTGTAGTTGTATGTGACAGTCATACGGTCAAGCGATATCAGGGGTACTGTGTCTTAACTGCTACATTCAGACAAGTATTTGAGGTTTAAGCATCTGGATAAGTAAGTGCTAATTTACTATTATTGTGGCGCTGACAGGATGTCAGCGCCTACTTATTTCAAGGATGAAACAATGGGAATTAAAGCTGATATTCAGAGCTTATCTCCCTCTGCACTCATTGAGTTGTTCGTACTGGATATGTCGAATACAACTTCAGGGGGGAAGCTATTCTTCCACGCCGGAACAAACGAACTGATGCAACCGGTCGTCTGGCAAGGAGTGACATACGAGCCGTGGCCAATCAAAGCATCAGGTTTTGACAAAACGGGCCAGGGAACGTTGCCACGTCCAAAAATTCAGGTATCGAACTTTGCCGGAACCGTCTCTGCGGAAGTTCAGGCAAACGACGATCTTGTTGGCTGCCGCATTATTCGCAAGATGACGCTGGCTCGCTTCCTCGATGCCGTTAATTTTAAAGACGGCAACCCAACAGCAGATCCAAACCAACATTTCCCCGATGAAATGTGGTTTATCGAACAGAAAACTCTCGAAACTCATCAGGTTGTCGAGTTTGAATTGTCCAGTGTGTTCGATTTGATGGGGGTGCAACTGCCGTATCGTCAGATCATTAAAAACACCTGCCCGTGGAAATATCGAGGGCCAGAATGCGGCTATACCGGTCCATATTTCGACAAAAATAACCAGCAGACGTCTATGTCTGGTGCGGACTACTGCACAAAACGTTATGACGCCTGTAATGCGCGTCGGAATTATTTTGCCGATGGTGTGATCCATTTTGGCGGATTTATTGGAGCTACGCGGTATGGGTAATAAAGCAATCCCTGAGCTTGGCTCTGACGTTATGCAGCAAATCTATCTCTGCGCCATAAATCGCTACCCTAATGAAGCGTGTGGCTTTCTGGTTAGAACTAATGGCGACAAATATCGCTTTATGGAAGCGCGGAATGTTTCGGAGAACCCGCAGAACACTTTTGTAATGCACGTTGACGACATTATGGCGGCTGAGGATGCGGGTGATGTTATCGCAATCTGGCATTCACATACTGATGAATCAGCAGAAGCATCTGATGCCGATCGTGCAGGCTGCGAAGCGACGGAAGTTCCGTGGATGATTCTGGCTATTCGCAAGAATGTTGAGGGAGATGCCCCTTTCCATTTTAGCGAGATGAATGTGATCACACCTGATGGTTTCGAAATGCCATACCTGGGTAGACCGTATGTATTTGGCGTATTCGATTGCTGGATGTTGTGTCGGGACTATTTGAAGCGTGAGTTTAACGTCGAACTAAACCCGAACGCACACCTGCATATTCCATCGTGGTACACCGGCGATAACGACATTCTCGACCAGAACTACCGAAACGAAGGATTGGTACGGCTTGCGCCCGGAACAGAACCTCAACGTGGGGACGTCTTCTTTATCCAATACGGAAAAATGCCTGACCACTGCGCGGTTTATATCGGCGATGGAATGATTCTTCATCACCAGATCGACCGCCTTAGTTGTCGTGCTTATTACGGCGGGATGTATCAGAAACATACGACGCATCACTTGCGTCACAGAGACTTGCTCAAGGGAGATGAGGCGTGTCTGAGTTAGTTCATGTGCAGCTTGGCGGCCCTATGGCCAAACATTTTGGCCGCCACTGGCATCTAAAGGTGCGCAATACAAAACAGGCTCTGGATTTAATTGAGGCCAATAAGCCTGGTTTTAAAGCATGGATGAAGCGCAATATCAAAACCTATGACAGATACCACATCCAGATCACCAATAAACAGGGCCACAAGTGGTCTGTGGACGAGAGTGAATATCAGATGATGGGGCAGTCTGACAACATTGCCAAAATCCGCATTACCCCTGTTCCGCGAGGAAGCGGTGGATCTGCTTTTGGGTGGTTTCAGACGGTTGTTGGAGCAGTGTTAATGGTTGCCTCGATATGGGTGCCCGCTCTTGCGCCTCTCGGTTTGTCACTGATGATGGGCGGTATAGCGCAAATCATATCTCCACAAGCCACTAACGAAAGTGTGAGACAGGCTGATAATTCGAACTCTTTTTACTTTGATGGGCCTCAAAATACAACAAACCAGGGCAACCCTGTACAGCTTATCTATGGTGAGGAAATTTTGGTTGGCTCACAGGTCGTGAGTTCTTCTATCACCATCGACCAGCTTATGTAATCAAGGATTTTTGGGCATGGAACAGTTCAAGAAGAAAAAGTTACCTCTATTAATTGCAGGTTCTGGTGGCAAAAAAAGTAGCAAAAGCTCTAGTCGCACACCAGTTGAAGCAGACGATACCGTAAATTCTCGTGCTATGGCCTCTATTCTCGATCTTCTTGGAGAAGGCGTAATTGGCGGCTTGGTAAATGGCGCAAGATCTATTTTTGTCGACGATTTGCCCATAGTAAATGAAGACGGCTCTTCAAACTTTAGCGGAATTTCATGGGATTTTCGAGACGGCTCGCAAGACCAGACACCAATGTCTGGCTTTGATTTCGTCGAAACACCTAAATCGATCAATATCCAACTAAAGAAATCGCATTATGTGACGGTTTCAATAGATAACGATGAGGCCGATCGTGTTCGAGTCATCATGAAGTTCCCTTCTCTGCGAAGAATAGACCAAAAAACGGGTGATACAAACGGCACTACCGTTGAGTATAAGTTCCAGATCTCAAATGGAGATTCAACATTTGTAGATGTGGTCGCAGAAGGTGAAAAAAACGTTGGTATTAAGTTAACAGCGAAGAAAACCGGTGCTTATTATCGTAGTTATGAGCTGAAGTTACCCAAGCCAGGTCGGGCATACAGTGTTCGAGTAGTTCGTATTACTGATGATAACAGCGGTCAGTATCTTTATAACGATACATGGGTGGACTCAATCGGTGAGATCGTTGATACACCGATGAACTACCCAAACTCTGCGTTGGTGGGACTGAAGGTTAATTCTGAGCAGTTTGGCGGCTCTATGCCTTCTCGTTCCTATCTGGTGCGGGGATTAAAAATTCGCGTACCATCAAACTACAACGAGGCTAGTAACACTTATGATGGCGTATGGGATGGCTCTTTTAAGCTGTTGTCATCTTCAAACCCTGCGTGGATTCTCTTCGACTTGCTTACCAATTCTCGATATGGGCTTGGTCAGTATGTGTCGGAATCTATGATTGATCTCGGCCAACTGTACCAGATCGGTCGATATTGTGACGAAGAGGTTGATGATGGCTTTGGTGGTAAAGAGAAACGCTTTGCAATCAATACGCAGATCACCAGTAGACAGGATGCATACCGACTAATTCAGGATATTGCCGGTGCATTCCGCGGCATGGTGTTTTGGGCTGGTGGCATGGTTAACATCATGCAGGATAGCCCATCAGATCCAGTAATGATGTTTACCAACTCGAACGTCAAAGATGGATTGTTTACCTATAAAGGTTCTGCGCGTAAAGATCGCCCATCCGTTGCGCTCGTGACCTACAACAACAAGGAGGACGGTTATAAGCAAAACATTGAGTACGTTGAAGATCAGGACGCAATGCGCCGTTATGGTGAGCGTAAAACAGAAGTCGTAGCATTTGGATGTACAAGTCGAGGCCAAGCTCACCGAGTTGGTTTGTGGCTTTTGTATACCGCCAGAATGGAGTCGGATGTAATTACATTTACTGCCGGTTTAGACGCCTCATTTCTGATGCCCGGTGAAACCGTTCTGATTCAGAACAAATATCGTGCAGGTAAACGTAACTCCGGTCGAATTGTGGAGTTTACCAAAAACAGCATCACTCTCGATGCGCCTGTGTCGTTAGCTAAAAGCGGCAGCTTTATTCGGATATTGAATCAGGAAGGCAAAATCGTTGAACGCGATGTTCTTGAAACTGGCGAAAACATAACAAAGGTTACGTTTTCAAAAGCTCTGTCGTCAGCGGAAACGCCTGTTTTGAACGGTGTATGGACAATCACAGAACCAGATCTCGAACCTATGCGCGTTCGCATCGTTAACATCGCTCAGGGGGAAACGTCGGGTAGCTTTGACATCACCGCTGTTGAGAACAATCCGTCTAAATATGAGGCAATCGACAATGGTGCAACGCTTATCCCGCAGAATACGACGGTATTGGACCCGACTTACTCCAAGCCATCTAATTTGCAAATCACTGAAGGGACTTATCTCTCAAGCCCTGGCAACCTGTCAGTAAAACTGACTGCAACATGGGAAGGGAAATCTCCAGAGTATTGGATCAGTTGGCGACGTTCTGATGAAAACAATGTATCGAACTGGCAATCGGCACGTGTAACCGAAGAGCAATACGAAATCGTTAATGTCGCGGAGAATGGACGCTACGACTTCCAACTGTATGCGGTTTCATTCAACGGTAAAAAAACAGAGATTATCAGTACCGTTTATCAGGTGCTGGGCACAATGACACCGCCTGATGCACCAACGTCATTAACGGCAGTTGGGGACTATCGTAATGTGATACTGAATTGGGTCAATCCAGATTCGGTAGACCTTGATCACATTAATGTTTACGCATCCCAGACCAACAATCTGGATACGGCGAAACTGATCGCAGAGTCTGCAAGCACCACCTTTACACATGCTGGTCTTGGGGATAGTGAAACTTGGTATTACTGGGTTAGATCAGCAAATAAGCGTGGCATGTTGAGTCGCCCAAACTCAAATCTTGGTACAGAGGCCACAACGCGAGATGTTCTTTCATTTTTAGCCAATAAAATTACCTCGTCAGAACTTGGCCAGGCTTTAAATGAGGAAATTGACAGTAAGGCTTCTCAACAAGCTGTTGATGAAATCAATAATCATATCGATCAGAGTGTCGAATCTCTGGAAGGTGAAATTTCCGCATTAAATAAGGAGCTAACGAGTAGTATCGATGAGTTCAAAACATCGTTTACTGAACGCAGCGAGACACTGGAGAATGCGCAAAGCGAGCTTAGAACGGAAGTTTCTAGCACTCGGGAAAAAGTAGATGATGCATTACGACAAGTTGAAAATTCAAATGCAGCACTTATTGAACTACGTAATACAGTATCAAAACAAGGTGATTCTGTTGCTGGTGTCGTAGAAGCAGCAAATGCGGCACTTGAAAATGCATCATCTTTAATTGCCGAAGAGCGTAAAGTTCGTGCACAAGCAGATCTAGCGAATGCTAAAAAGATAGAAACGATGAGATCATCGGTTGATGAAAGTGTTGCGGCTGTAGAAGAAATGCGGAGAACGGTTGCTGAGGTAGGAAGAGTAAGTTCAGAAATCACAACTAATCTTGAAGCCATTTCTAAGACAAATATCGATCTTGCGTTGCGGCAGGACGAAGATCAGCACAGGCAGCTGGTAAATAACGCGAAAATTGCCACGACTCAAAAGATTCTTGTCGATGATGTGTCAGCAATGGCGTCTAAGGTTGAAGAGATACGAGCCGAGATTGGTGACAACATTCGAGCATCTATTCTCGAAGAAGCGACAGCCAGAACTGATGGTGATAATGCGTTAGCCAATCGTGTGACACAATTACAGAGTAAATTTGAAGGTGATATCAGTGCCGCAATAAGGACCGAACAATCTGCAAGAGCATCGGCCAATGAGACTCTTTCAAAGCAGATCACACAACTGGAGTCTAAAGTAAATACTGATATTTCAACCGCTATTAGAGAAGAGCAACAAACAAGAGCAACACAAGATGAAGCATTATCAAGGCAAATAACTCAACTTCAAACAAAAGTTAATAACGATATATCTGCTGCTATTAAAAGTGAGCAACAAGCGCGAGTTAGCGGCGATTCAGCGTTATCCACACAAATTAATCAATTGCAGGCAAAAGTAGATGATGACATATCAGCTGCTATTAATGAGGAAAGAGAAGCCAGAGCATCAGGCGATAGTGCACTATCAAGAGAAGTTAGTAGTTTAAAAACAAAAACAGGTAAAGACATTGCAGCGGCGGTAGCAGTTGAAACCAAAGCAAGAACTGACGCTAACGATGCATTATCCAGACAAATTTCTTCTCTTACTACGAGGGCTAATAATCTTCAGTCCTCGATAGAGCGAGAATCGACATCTCGTACAAGTCAGGATTCTGCCATTGCAAAAGACTTGGCAAGTTTTAAAACAAAAACTGCTAAGGATATAAGTGCAGCTGTTGCGGTTGAAACTCAAGCAAGAGCTGCCGCTGATACCGCATTGACGTCGCAGATTAACTCACTAAAGACACAAACAGGTAAAGATATAAAGGCTGCTGTAGCAGAAGAGACGAAAGCCAGAACTGATGCTGATGCAGCGCTTTCGACAAGGGTAACTAATCTCCAGTCGCAAACAACAAATTATATCAATGCAGCGATTACGTCAGAGTCAAAGGCCAGAACAAGTGCAGACAACGCTCTAGGAAAACGAATTGATACACTGAAAGCGTCTGTAGATGGAAATGTTGCCGTTATTCAGCAGCAGGCTTCTGCTATAGCTGACGCTAATAGAAAAGTATCAACCTCGTACACATTGAAGATGGAAACTTCAACGAGTGGTGGGCAGAAGTATGTAGCGGGCATTGCGCTGGGTATTGATACAACGGGGCTTTCTCAGTTTTTGGTGCGGGCAGATCGATTTGGTTTGGTCAACAATGTTAATGGGAAGATCACAACGCCATTTGTTATCGAAAACAGCGTTGCGTATATGAACGGTGCTTATATCAAAGATGGCACTATCACAAACGCAAAGGTAGGTGACTTACAATCAACAAACTTCGTAAGAGGACGAGCCGGATGGAGATTTGGCAAAAACGGAACGCTTGAGATTAACGGTAACAGTGGCGGAAATGGGAGATTAGTTATCAATGGGCAGAGAATCGACGTTTACGACGACAATAATGTACTCAGGGTAAGAATTGGTCGACTTTGATTGTGGAAAAAAATAATCATTTCTGTAAAAATAGGTAGGTACTAACTTAATGGTGAGCATGGAACGCCCACCATATCTAGGAGCAAAGCATAAATGTGGTACAGGGAAGGTACAATAAATCTCACTAAAGGAAATAAAACTGTAGTGGGAACAGGCACAGCCTGGGGAGTGACGACGAACGGCGTCCTTCCAGGTATGATATTGATTGGCCCCGATAATAAGTTATATGAAATAAAATCAATCGAGAGTGACACTTCGTTAACTCTTGTTGAAGCCTACGGTGGCAGCACCCAAACAAATGTTCCGTGCAGAATAATTACGACCTATGAAGGTGATTTGACCCAATTTAGTGCTCGTTTTACTGCGCTTATGTCTCGCATGTCAGCCGATTCAAAAATGATGCGTAGTTGGCTGACTGCTGTGGATAAAATAACAATTGAGCGTGAAGATGGCACGGAATTAACCGTAAAATCCCTTACGCAGATCGTTAATGAGCACAATGAGAACCTAGAATGGTATAAAGAAAATACTCCCATAATTAACACCGCTGCACAAAAAGCTAAAGAGGCGGCAGCGAGCGCAACAGCGGCCAAAAAATCAGAAACTAACTCAAAAGCGAGTGAGACAGCTTCAAAGACCAGCGAAACTAATGCGAAAAATAGCGAGGTAGCTGCAAAATCGAGTCAGAGTGCTGCCGCCAACTCCGCTACCGCAGCAAAAAACAGCCAGGCTGCGGCAGCCGAAAGCGAGAGTGCCGCAGCTGGTTCTGCGACTTCAGCTGCCGGATCAGCAACTGCCGCGGCTAACAGCCAGAAAGCTGCGAAGACGAGTGAAACTAACGCAAAGTCCAGCCAGACGGCAGCGAAGACCAGCGAAACGAATGCCAAAGCCAGTGAAACTGCGGCGAAAAGCAGTCAGGATGCAGCGGCCCAAAGCGAGAGTGCCGCAGCCAGTTCTGCAAGCGCGGCGGCTGCTTCTGCCACTGCATCAGCTAACAGTCAAAAAGCAGCAAAAACCAGTGAAACCAACGCAAAGGTGAGCGAAACAGCGGCTGCGAACTCAGCGAAAGCATCGGCAGCAAGCCAGACGGCAGCTAAAGCAAGCGAAGATGCAGCCAGAGAGTACGCAAGCCAGGCTGCGGAGCCGTATAAATATGTCTTACAGCCGCTGCCTGATGTGTGGATACCATTTAACGATTCGCTGGATATGATTACGGGCTTTTCGCCATCATATAAAAAAATTGTTATTGGTGACGATGAAATAACGATGCCTGGCGACAAGATTGTTAAGTTTAAACGTGCATCGAAAGCAACCTATATTAACAAATCTGGTGTGCTGACAGAGGCTGCCATTGACGAGCCACGATTTGAACGTGATGGCCTGCTTATTGAGGGGCAAAGAACAAACTACATGCTCAATTCGGAAAGCCCTGCCAGTTGGGGGCGATCGTCAAATATGGATGTGCCCGAAACAGGGACGGATAATTTTGGTTTTACCTATGGAAAGTTTGTCTGCAACGATTCTCTGATTGGGCAAACCTCAGCCATTAATATGGCATCAATTGCTGCAACAAAGTCAGTTGATGTCTCAGGCGATAACAAGTACGTGACAACCTCATGCCGTTTTAAAACAGAACGACAGGTAAGGTTACGTATACGGTTTGATAAGTATGATGGTAGTGCAACAACTTTTCTTGGCGATGCGTACATTGATACGCAAACGCTTGAAATTAATATGACAGGTGGTGCTGCCGGCAGAATTACGGCACGAGTCAGGAAGGATAAGACCACGGGCTGGATTTTTGCAGAGGCAACGATTCAGGCAATTGATGGTGAGTTAAAAATAGGCTCTCAGATACAGTATTCTCCTGAGCAGGGTGGGGCAACAGTATCTGGTGACTATATTTATCTTGCCACCCCACAAGTAGAGAATGGGCCGTGTGTATCATCATTTATTATTTCAGGAGGCAGCGCAACGACAAGAGCCAGTGATTTGGTTAGTATCCCCACCAGAAATAATCTTTATAAGTTACCATTTACTTTTTTACTTGAGATTCATAAAAACTGGGATATTGCACCAAACGCCGCACCCCGCGTGTGGGATATAGCAGCAGCCAATACCGGGCAATCAGCAATTGCAGCAATCAACAGAGGTAGTGGTAAGTTATATATGAGTCTGTCAAACCCTTCAGGCTCGTATGTTAATAGCGCAGCGACAGATGTATTTGCAGAGAAAACCACATTTGGATGTATTGCAAAAGCTGATGGTCACTTTCATGTGGTGACAAATGGTAAAGCGGTTAATGAAGTTTATTGTGAATATAATGGCGTGACCGCTGATAAAAATATCCGATTTGGAGGGCAGACGAATACTGGAGAACGACATCTGTTTGGCCATATTCGCAATTTCCGCATATGGCATAAAGAATTAAATGACAGGCAATTAAAAGAGGTCGTATGAAAGATTTAACTTTGAAGTTTCATGACAAACTGCAGTTTAAGGCCTTCCTGTCATCTCTTGGCTGGGCGGAAGATGAAGACCTCCAGAATAAACTGTTAGTTGATGAAATTGGTTTCACCTACACAGAAACAGGGGTAACAGAAGAGGGAGAACCTGTCTGTATCCGGAATGATGGTTATTTTGTCAACATTCGCATTCTTGATGACTTGTTTGATGTTTCTGTATTCTCTGATTATGTCGTGGAGCTGGAAACACCGCTTCGGGAATGGAGCTGAAAGGAGGAAATAATGGATATAAGCCCCTTACTTCATGCACTTTGTGCTGTGGCTGCGCAGATACTGGTTGGGCTTTTTACCGGAAACTGGG
>OGOX01000310.1_pt1 | contig 39441 bp, 41 predicted proteins | sample 1552761 | NCBI WGS metagenome assembly OGOX01 (sample SAMEA2580212, study PRJEB22360) | human gut metagenome | biome: human gut; feature: human-associated habitat; material: faeces | place: Denmark | collected 2008/2010
TTAATTATGCCCCCAATCGCGTTTTCGCCCCCAGCGCCGGCGGCATCGGCTACCGTTTTAGCCGTAACGTCCGCCGCGGTCATACCTTTTTTAAAATACATAGGATATTTGCCGCTTTGAGCTTTTTCAAGCGCCTTCATATAGCCTAACTGCGCGAGCCCTCCGCCGCTGCAAAAGCCTTCAAAAGAACCTGCTTTGCCGTAACCAACGGGTCCGAATTTTTCAAGACGAATATGACCCAATTCACCTGCATTGTCGTTAGTTCCGCTGTAAAGATTTCCGTTTAAAATAAGGCCTGCTCCAAGACCTGTGCCGAAAGTAAGGAAAACCATATTTTTAGTTCCTCTGCCCGCACCGAATTTCCACTCGGCAACGGCGCAGGCGTTTGCGTCATTTTGCAGTCTTACGGGAACAGCATAATGCTTTTCAAGAATATCTTTAATCTTAACGTTATTCCAACCCGGTAAATTAGGCGGTCCCTCAATAGTACCCGTAGCGGAATTAAGCGGTCCTCCGCAGGATATACCTATTTTTTCCGCCTTTTTTCCGTTCAGCATACCGTCTGCAAGTGCTATCAGCTTTTCAATCATTTCCTCGGGGGTTATGTCAAGCTGTGTAGGTATTTTCTGCTTATCAAGCAGTTTTATATTTTCGCCGTCTGTTTCGGCGGTTATTACGGCGCATTTAGTACCGCCTATGTCAAAGCCTAAGATCAAGACGCTCTAACCTCCAAATTATTTACTGTTAAGTTGTAAATTCACCGATTTTATGTACGCGGATTTTATTATATTGAATTTACTCTTCCTCGGGCATATCCCAGTTATGCCATACCGCCTGAACGTCGTCATTTTCTTCAAGCATATCAATAAGCTTTTCCATTTTTGCGGCGGTTTCCTCGTCATCAATCGTCGCCATTGTCTGAGGTACATACTCGACCTCTGCGGAGAGGAAATTATAGCCTTTGCCCTCAAGTGAATCGCGCACGGAACCTAAGGAATTAGGATCGGTTGAAATTTCAAAAATATCGCCGTCGTAATTAAAATCGTCCGCACCGGCGTCAAGCGCCGCCTCCATAACGGCGTCCTCATCAAGACCCTCTGCTTCAATTTGAATTATACCCTTGCGGTCAAACATAAACATAACCGAACCGGTTTGACCCAAATTACCTCCGCATTTATCAAAATAGTGGCGCATTTCTCCCGCGGTGCGGTTGCGGTTATCGGTCAGAGTTTCGACAACTACCGCCACGCCCGAAGGACCGTAGCCCTCATAGATAAGCTCCTCGTAATTATTGGCCTCGCCGTCGCCCGCCGCTTTTTTAATGATTCTTTCGATATTTTCATTAGGAACGTTTGCCGCCTTTGCCTTGGCGATGGCATCCTTTAATTTGCTGTTTTCATTGGGGTTTGCGCCGCCTGTTTTAACTATAACAGATATTTCTCTGCCGATTTTAGTGAAAACTTTAGCCTTAGCCGCGTCGGTTTTTTCCTTTTTACGTTTAATATTGTTCCATTTTGAATGTCCTGACATATTAATCACCGTAACCTTTCATAACTAAAATATTTTATCACAAATACGGATTCTGTTCAAGTGCTTTTTGACAAATCGCTTCAATATCCGAAATTTTATTTATTTCGCCGCACATACGCCGAAGCGCCGCCGCCCCCTCAAGCCCGTGCATATACCACGCCGTATGCTTTCGCGACTCTAAGATAGCAATATGCGGGTCCTTGTACTCGCACATCAATCTTATCTGCCGCATCATAACCGCAAACCGTTCTTCAAGACGGGGCGGGGAATAAGCCTTGCCCGTCATATAAGCGTTTATTTCCGCAAAAACAAATGGATTGCCCTGCGCCGCGCGCCCAACCGACACAAAATCGCAACCTGTTGCCTCATACATATACTTCGCGCTTTTGCCGTCCGTGACGTCTCCGTTTCCTATAACGGGAATTTTAACGGATTTTTTTACTGCGGCTATCGAATTTAAATCAACAGGCGGCGCGTACATTTGCGCCCTTGTTCTGCCGTGAACGGTTATTACCGCCGCGCCTGCGTTCTCGCAGCGCTTTGCAAGCTCGGGGGCGTTTATGCTGTCCTTGTCAAAGCCCGTACGCATTTTTACCGTAACGGGAACGTTTACCGCGGTCACAACCGCGCGGACTATTTTTTCAGCGAGTCGCGGATCGCGCATAAGCGCGCTTCCGCCGCCGTTTCCTGCAACCTTAGGAGCGGGACAGCCCATATTAATATCGATAAAGTCGGGATTAAATTCCAACGCCCTTATTGCAGCCGCCGCCATAATTTCCGGGTCGTTCCCGAAAAGCTGAGAAGCAAACGGTCTTTCTTTGTCCGAACAGCTAAGCAGTTTTGCAGATTTTTTGTCGTTAAGGGTTATGCCTCTTGAGCTTGTAAGTTCGCCCACCGTGAACGCCGCGCCGTATTCACGGCATATTTCCCGCATTGCGCGGTCGGCAACCCCCGCCATAGGCGAAAGCGCGGCAAACCCCGTTATTATAATGTTTTTTATTCTCATAAAATGATTATAAATCAAAAAAAGAAAATAGTCAATTTTTATATTTTAAATACTGTTAATGGCAAAATGACGGATAGTTCATATTATTATACTTGAAATTTACGACAAATTAGTGTATAATATACGCGAAAATGACAAGTCTCATAAATACTTATGTGATATAACCGCAAAAGCAGATGCTTTTATTATTATGTTTTTGGGTAAAATATTTTAAATGCTTTTTTTAATAAGCGTATAAATCTTTAATATGCTTGCTGCATAGCGTTTTTTCTTATGCGGCATCAGGGTGGAGATTATAATGAATAAAAACAGTTATATTTTTGAAAAGGTTACTTTAAGTGGTCTAAAGGCTTTTATATCGTTAATTTTTTCGGCGTCGGTCAGTTGGTGCTGGATTGCATATTTTAATGAAGATGTACCTATGCCTTACTATCGGTTGGGTCATTATTTTATGTTTGCGCTTGTATTGGCTTCTTATGTCTTCATAGCAAAAATTTACGGAGCTTTTAATATCGGTACAAGCTCTGTTACTAATTTGGCTTTTTCGCAGATTATCACAATATTTATATGGCAAATAGTCTGTTATTTGATTTTTTCTCTTGTCAGCTTTAAATTGGTGGGAATCAAGTATTTTTTGATTATGTTTGTACTGTTTTCTGCTTTTGCGGCGCTTTGGTCGGTTATAGCGGACAGTATTTATTTCACACTTCATAAGCCGAAAAATACGATTGTTGTTTATGATAATATTGATTCATATATCTCTCTTAAAGGAATCCGCAGTATGGAAAGGCGTTTTAATATCGTTAAAACGCTTAACGCCTCTAAGATTTCTCTTGAAGAGCTATACGGTAAAATTATGCAGGTTGACGCCGTGTTTCTTTGCGGAGTTCCGTCCGAATACCGAAACGAAGTAGTGAAATTCTGCATAGCGAATAAAAAGGTAGCGTATGTAAAACCGAAAATTTCCGATACTATAATACGCGGAAGCCGCACCGTTCAAATTCTTAACATTCCTATATATAGATGCGCAAGGGCGGGAAACTCCTTTTTATACTTGGCTGTAAAGAGAGTTATAGATATTATGTTTGCGCTGTTCTGCATTATAATTACAAGCCCTATTATGTTGTTTACCGCTGTTGCGATCAAGTTCTACGACGGAGGTCCCGTTTTTTACAAACAGGAGCGGTACACAAAGGATAAAAAGGTATTTAAAGTTATTAAGTTTAGAAGCATGCGCGTTGATGCTGAAAAGGACGGAATAGCAAGACTTGCCAGCGAAAATGATGACAGAATAACTCCGGTCGGAAAAATCATAAGAAAGCTGCGTATTGACGAGTTGCCGCAGGTATTTAATATTTTAAGCGGGGCTATGTCGGTGGTGGGACCGCGCCCTGAACGTCCCGAGATTTTTGAGGAATATGAAAAAACTATGCCGGAATTTGCTCTCAGACTTCAGGTAAAGGCGGGACTTACGGGTTACGCACAGGTTTACGGCAAATACAATACTCCTCCTTATGATAAGGTTCAAATGGATTTGACCTATATTGCAAATCAATCTATTGTTGAGGATATTAAGCTGATGCTTTTGACTTTTAAGATTATTTTTGTTCCTGATAGTACAGAGGGTATAAAGGAAGGACAAATTACTGCCAGCAGAAGTTCAAAACAACAGTAGAGTTTTTATGTATAATCAACTGCTTATGGTTTTGATTAGTACCAAAGTCGGCAAAAAAATCGGAGAGAATCGCTACTCTCCGATTTTTTTCGGCTTTTATCCGCTGCTTTTAAATAGTGCTAAACCCGATAGGGAGGAATCTCCCTATCGGGTTTTGGTATCACATCAAGTTACGGTTTGCATACTTAGCTTTATTCGGTTTTAACTATGAATGAAAAATCAATATATCCGTTGCCGAAGGAGGTAAAAACGTCGTTGAGTGAAATCGAATAAGCTATTGTAGTGTTTTGAAAAGCAATAGGTAATATGCTGTATGATTTAAGAACCGCTCTCTGAAGCTCCGAAACGCTTTTGCTTTCGGCGTCAATTCCGAAATTGGAAATATACTCCTCAATATTCGCGCTGTTCGCTCTGATAGGGAATACCGCCATATCAAGGTCCTGATTTTTCAGCTGCGACTTAAGCTTTTCGGCGCTGTTGACAGCCTCAATATTGACAAACGCTCCGAGACGGTTCTGCCAGTGTCCGACAATGTCTGTGACAACAGGCTTAATAACTCCGTTATCGTAAAAATAAAGCTTTGTTCCGGATGGGAATTTTTTTTCCGCAAGCTTTGCCGTTTCTTTTGCAAAAAGCGTTTTTGCAGCGTCGGCGTTATAAGAGGTCAAACCCGTAGAGTCGGCGTCTTTGCTGACTGCGGCAGGGAAAATGGAATTTGCCGGTGAATAACCCGTTTTGAGGTCATTCCCGTAGACCGCGCTACCTACAAGCATCACAAGCGATTTTCTCATATCTTCGGAAAATCCTGAACCGATTGTCAAAAACCAGCAAATATTTTGGTAGTCGATTGTTTTCAGCCCGCTTTCGTGAGCGGTATCCGAAAGGGAGGAATCTATAAACGCAATATCAACATTATTTCCGATAAGCCGTTCTATCGCTGTTTCGTCCTCGTCCTTAGTAATGTAAATCGCAGAATTCTTAGCGGAAAAGGTGCCTGTGTAGAGGTTGTTTGAATAAAGCCGTATTCCAAAAGTTTCTTTATTCCATTTTGTAAGCTTATAGCTCCCGCAGGAGATAATGCTGTCTGATGAAAGACCGTACTTTCCCGCAGACTCATTAAAAAATTCTTCATTGCAGGGCATGGCGACCGAAGTGGTGAGAGCTTCCTCAAAATCTTCGTCTCGGTACGCAAGGGTTATCACAAGCGTGTAACTGTCGGGTGCGGATATGCCAAGTGTGTCAGGGCTCTTTTTACCTTCCGATATATCCTTTGCGTTTTTAATGCAGAAAAGGCGCGAAGCAAACGGAGCCCCTGTTTTCGGGGATATCGCCCGCCGAAAGGCAAAGATGAAATCGTCGGCAGTCAGCAGCTCTCCGTTGCTCCAGACAATATCCTTTCTGAGCTTAAAGGTATAGGTTAGATCATCAAGTTTAAAGTCTTCACATGCGCCGCAGACAATAGCTCCGCTTGCGTTTTTGCGAAGTAATCCCTCGAAAATATTGTTTACGATAACAAGCTCGGAGTCGGTTGAGGCGGTCTGCGGGTCCAGAGTATAAGGTTTTTCGGGAATTTCAAAATATATTATTGCGTCCTGATAACTGTCGTTGCAGGCGGTTAGTGAAAATACCGCAAGCACCGATAATATCAGGGCGAGCGCCTTAAAAAAGTTATTCATAAGCTTACCTCTTGGGATATAATTACATTTATTATACTATATTTTTCAGCTGTTTGCAATCATTTTGACCTTAAAATATAGATTTCAGTTTATTAAGTTTTTAATAAATAAAGAGTATAAAAAGTGCAAGAAAAATTTTCTTGAATTTTTGTTAAAAAATTGTCGAAAAAGTCTTTTCAAAGTTGAAATTATATGTTATACTACATAGGTATATGTAGATTTGTATATGACTTCGCCTAAGTGGGTGCAAACCTATATACAATAACCTACATACAATTAAACTGAGGAGGATTCGGTTCATGCAAAAAAAGATCAGTAAGCTTCCCTTTAAGGGAACCGCTGAACAGGAGCAGAAGCTGAGGGAAGTAATCGAAGCCAATAAGCACGATAAAAGCTTATTGATGTCCGTTATGCAGCAGGCACAGGATATTTACGGTTATCTTCCGATGGAGGTACAGGAAATGATAGCCGAGGGTATGGACGTACCGCTCGAAAAGGTTTACGGAGTTTCGACCTTTTACGCGCAGTTCTCGCTTTCACCTAAGGGAGAGTATAACATTTCCGTATGCTTAGGTACCGCCTGCTATGTTAAGGGCTCCGGTGACATTTTCAATAAGCTCAGCGAGAAACTGGGTATCGGCGCGGACGAATGTACGCCCGACGGCAGATTTTCGCTTACCGCCTGCCGCTGTATAGGCGCATGCGGGCTCGCACCCGTGCTCACAGTCAATGACGAGGTTTACGGAAGACTTACCGTAGATGACGTTGACGGCATACTTGAAAAATACGGGAAATAAGTTAAATCTGTCCGAAAGGATAAATCTGTATGAAGATCAGTACCATAAAGGATTTGCTTGACGCTAAGGTTATCTGCTGCGAGGAGGGGCTGAGCCGTCATGTTTACTCTGCCTGCGGCAGTGATATGATGAGCGATGTGCTGGCATATGTCAAGGATCAGGCTGTATTGCTCACGGGTCTTGTCAACTCGCAGGTCATAAGAACTGCGGAAATGATGGATATGAACTGTATTGTTTTCGTTCGCTCTAAAATGCCCACTGCCGAAATGACAGAGCTTGCAAAGGAAAGCGGTATAGTTATTCTTGCGACCGAAAAGAGAATGTACGAGGCTTGCGGTCTGCTTTACAGCAACGGCCTTGTGGGAAATCGGGTCAAGCATGTCTGAGGCGCTCAAATTTCATTTTGATGTTGACGGCGACGATTTCACTTCGGCAGGGAAAGCGTCGGTTCAGGTAAAAAAGAATTTAAGGCAGTTGGGGTTATCTCCCGAAACGATTCGCCGCGTTTCGATTGCGATGTACGAAGGGGAGATAAATATGGTCATTCACGCGGGCGGCGGCGAGGCCGATGTCACCGTAACAGAGGACTGTATTGAAATTTTCCTTCACGACACAGGACCGGGAATTAAGGATATTGATCAGGCAATGCAGGAGGGTTTCTCCACAGCTTCGGACAATATACGTTCCTTGGGCTTCGGTGCGGGAATGGGGCTGCCTAATATGAAGCGGTATACAGATTATATGGATATTAAATCCACCGTCGGCGTTGGGACCGACATAACCATGAGAGTTAATATTTAAATAATATTATTTCGGCAGGTTTTAAAAATGAATACATACGAACATTCGGTTTATCTCGACGAGGGAAAATGCTGCGGCTGTACAACCTGTTTAAAGCATTGCCCAACAGAAGCGATAAGGATAAAGGACGGCCGAGCGGTAATTAATCAGGAACGTTGCATTGACTGCGGCGAGTGTATACGCGTCTGCCCTCATAACGCTAAAAAAGCGCTTTACGGCAAGCTTTCCGATATGGACGGCTTTAAGTGGAAGATTGCGCTTCCCGCGCCTACGCTTTACGGTCAGTTTGATAATCTTGACGATGTTGATTATGTGCTGGACGGACTGCTTAAAATAGGGTTTGACGATGTATATGAGGTATCCGCCGCGGCGGAGCTGGTAAGTGCATATACACGCCTCTATTTAAAGACCGAAGGGGTAAAAAAGCCCGCTATCAGTTCGGCTTGCCCCGTCGTAATAAGGCTTATAGGTTTGCGATTTCCGTCGCTTACGGATAATATAATCCATATGCTTCCACCAATGGAGGTAGCAGCGGCTCTGGCACGTGAAAGGGCTCAGCGGGAACACCCTGAGCTTCGCCCCGATGAAATAGGTGTTTGCTTTATTTCGCCCTGTCCCGCTAAGTCAAGCTATGTTAAAAACGGATTTGCGGGATATAAAAGCAAGGTGGATGTTGTTGTTTCGATAAACGATGTTTATTTTCAGCTTATAGCTAAAATGAAGCACGACAACGAGGTAGAATCCCTTTCAAGCTCGGGTGTTATCGGAATAGGCTGGGCGACCAGCGGCGGCGAGGCGACGGCGATTTTTAACGAAAGCTACCTCGCGGCAGACGGTATAGACAATATAATACGCGTGCTTGATCAGGTTGAAAACGGCAACATACCGCCGCTTGAATTTATCGAGCTTAACGCCTGCACGGGAGGCTGCGTCGGCGGGGTTATGACAATGCAAAACCCCTTTATCGCAAAAGCGAGGCTTCAAAGCTTGCGCCGTTATCTTCCGGTTTCGCAGAATTTCCTCTCAAAGGAGGAAAGCGGATATATTCCCGACGGGTATATCTTTAACGAAATACCTACCTATCATCCCATATCAAGGCTTAGCGACAGTATGGCGGAATCGATGCGTATGATGGCAGATATTCAAAAGCTTCGCGACGAGTTGCCGGGTATTGACTGCGGCTCCTGCGGCGCTCCTAATTGCAGGGCGTTTGCAGAGGACATTGTAAAACGCAGCGCCTGCCTTGAGGATTGTCTTATAAGACTTAAAAACGCAGAAAAAAAGGACGGCGGTGAGCAAAGTGACGGTTGAGGGTTTAAAGGAACACGGCTTTTCAGCCGTTGCGCTCCCCGAGCCCGGGCGTGAAATAACGGGAGTTTACATCGGCGACCTGTTAAGCTGGGTAATGGGCAGGGCGAAAAGCGGCGACGCGTGGATTACCATAATGTCAAACATAAATGTTTTGGCTGTCGCGGCTTTGGCGGACACCGCCTGCATAATAGCGGCTGAGGACGTAGAGATAACCGAGGATATAGCAAAAGCGGCAGTTGAAAAGGGAATTAACATTCTTTCCTTTTCGGGCAGCGCCTATGACGCGGCGGTACTGCTGAACGGATTGCTATGAGGTACTATTACGATTTACATCTTCATTCCTGCCTTTCCCCCTGCGGGGACGACGAAGCAACGCCGGACAGCATTGCGGGAATGGGGGAGTTAAACGGTCTTGATATTATGGCGCTTACCGACCATAATACCGCGAAAAACTGTCCCGCGTTTTTTAAGGCGGCGCAAAGGCACGGAATAATACCGCTTGGCGGTATGGAGCTTACCACGGCGGAGGATATTCATATGGTCTGCCTTTTCGATAAGCTTGATAACGCTATGTCGTTTGGCGAATATATCGAAAGCAGAAGGATACATATTAAAAACCGTACCGATATTTTCGGAAATCAGTTTATTTGCGACCATGAAGATAATATAACAGGAACGGAAGAATATCTGCTTACAAACGCGACTACGGTTTCGTTTGACGAGGCGCCTGAGCTTGTTAAAAGCTTTGGCGGAGTCTGTTATCCCGCGCATATTGACCGTCAGGCAAACGCAATTTTGGCTGTTTTGGGGGATTTCCCAGAAAAGCCGTATTTTCCTATTGCTGAGGTTCATGACGGTGAAAAAGCCGCCGAGTATGCCGAAAGGTATCAGAAACGAATAGTATCAAGCTCAGACGCCCACTACCTTTGGGATATAAGGGAAAAAAGCGCATTTCTTGAGCTTGACTGCGAAAGGGAAAACGCCGCTCGCGCGGTTATTGACTACTTGCGGGGTGAAGTATGAAGGAATTATCGCTTAATATTCTTGATATTGCCGAAAATTCCGTTAAGGCGGGGGCGACACTGACCGAAATTACTGTTGAGGAAACCGCCGACCTGCTGACTATTACGGTAAAGGACAACGGCTGCGGAATGACCGAGGATGTTTTAAAATCGGTCACCGACCCGTTTTACACCACACGGACTACCCGCAAGGTAGGAATGGGTATTCCGCTTTTAAAGCTTGCCGCCGAGCAGACGGGGGGAAGTCTTCAAATAGAGTCGCGCTGTGAAAGGGACTATCCCGACAGTCACGGCACCTCACTCAGGGCGGAATTTAATAAAAATCATATTGATATGACGCCGCTCGGTGATGTTATATCAAGTGTTTTAACACTTATACAGGGTCACCCTGATACCGATTTTTTGTTTAAGCATATATTACCCGATAAAACGGTTTCTCTTGATACGAGGGAGCTAAGAACCGTTTTGGGCGATGTTCCGCTTAACAGCTATGAGGTAATTAAATGGATAGAAGAATATCTTCTAGAACAATATTCTTTAATATAACCGTATGAAAGGAAGAAAAATATGAAGTCATTGGCTGAATTACAGGCAATAAAGGACAGAATGAAGGATAAGGTTATCCTTCGCGAGGGCGTAAACAGTATACGCGTAGTTGTCGGAATGGCAACCTGCGGTATCGCGGCGGGCGCGCGTCCCGTGCTTAACACCCTCGTTGAGGAGGTCAACAAAGAGGGTCTTACCGATAAGGTTACCGTTTCTCAGACAGGCTGTATAGGTATCTGCCAGTTAGAGCCTATTGTTGAGGTTTTCGAGGCGGGCAAGGACAAGGTCACTTACGTTAAAATGACCTCTGAAAAAGCAAAACGCGTTGTTGAAGAGCATCTTAAGGGCGGCAAGGTTGTAAATGAATACACTCTTGCCGGTCATAAGGAATAATTGGAGGTAAAAATATGATTCGTGCACATGTATTGATTTGCGGCGGTACGGGTTGTACCTCTTCGGGAAGTCAGGCAATTCAAAAGGCATTCGCCGAGAATATTGAAGCTTGCGGACTTTCGGACGAGGTAAAGCTGGTACAGACCGGTTGTTTCGGTCTCTGCGCGCTCGGTCCCGTTGTTATCGTTTATCCCGACGGTACGTTTTACAGCAGAGTTACTCCCGAGGATGTTAAGGACATCGTTGAGGAGCATCTTTTAAAGGGAAGAATTGTTGAGCGTCTGGTTTATAACGATACAGGCAAGGAAGAAGCTGAGGTCGGAAACGTAGCACTCGGCGACACCGCGTTCTATAAATCACAGAACCGTGTAGTGCTCCGTAACTGCGGCGTTATCAACCCCGAAAATATCGACGAGTATATCGCTATGGACGGCTATGCTGCTCTCGGTAAAGTACTTACCGAAATGACACCTGATGATGTTATTAAGTGTGTTACCGATTCAGGCCTCCGCGGCAGAGGCGGCGGCGGCTTCCCGACGGGCAGAAAGTGGGCGCTTTGCGCTCCTAATAAGGCTCCGCAGAAGTATGTTGTCTGCAACGCCGACGAGGGCGATCCCGGCGCGTTTATGGACCGTTCTGTGCTTGAGGGCGACCCCCACTCTGTAATTGAGGCTATGGCTATTGCGGGCTACGCTATCGGCGCTACACAGGGCTATGTTTATGTCCGTGCGGAGTACCCGATTGCGGTTAAGCGCTTGCAGATAGCTATCGATCAGGCGCGCGAATACGGGCTCTTAGGCAAAAATATCTTTGATTCGGGCTTTGATTTTGATTTACATATCCGCTTAGGCGCGGGCGCGTTTGTCTGCGGCGAGGAAACCGCGCTTATGACCTCTATTGAGGGTAACCGCGGCGAGCCGAGACCCCGTCCGCCTTATCCGGCTGTTAAGGGACTTTACAATTCTCCGACAGTTGAAAACAATGTTGAGACCTTTGCGAATATCCCGCAGATTATCCTTAGAGGCGCTGATTGGTTTGCTTCAATGGGTACCGAAAAGTCTAAGGGTACAAAGGTATTCGCATTAGGCGGTAAGATTAAGCACACAGGCCTTGTTGAAATTCCGATGGGTACAACGCTCCGTCATATTATTGAGGACATCGGCGGCGGTATTCCGAACGGTAAGAAGTTTAAGGCGGCGCAGACCGGCGGACCTTCGGGCGGCTGTATCCCCGCAAGCCTTATCGATACCGAGGTTGATTACGATAACTTAACCGCTATCGGCTGTATGATGGGCTCGGGCGGACTTATCGTAATGGACGAGGACACCTGTATGGTCGATATGGCTAAGTTCTTCCTTGAATTTACGGTTGACGAGTCCTGCGGTAAGTGCACACCCTGCCGCGTAGGTACAAAGCGTCTGCTTGAAATGCTTGACAAGATTACAAAGGGCAACGGCACTATGGAAGACCTCGACAAGATGGAGGAGCTTTGCCATTACATTAAGCAGAACTCTCTCTGCGGTCTCGGTCAGACCGCTCCAAACCCCGTGCTTGCAACCCTTAAGTTCTTCCGCGAGGAATATGTCGCTCACGTTAAGGATAAGGTTTGTCCCGCGGGAGTATGTAAGGATCTCGTTTCTTACTCAATCGACGCCGATAAGTGCAAGGGCTGTACAAAGTGCGCCCGTAACTGTCCTGTCGGCGCTATCAGCGGAACTATCAAGAATCCGCACGAAATCAATCAGAACGCCTGTATCAAGTGCGGCGCTTGTATTTCCAACTGTCCGTTCGGCGCGATTGTTAAAAAGTAAGAAAGGAGCCTGATATTAATGGAAATGTTAAATGTTAAAATAAACGGTATTTCTGTAAGCGTGCCTAAAGGCTCTACTATTTTAGACGCCGCGCGTTTTGCAGGGATCGAAGTCCCCACACTTTGCTTTATGAAGGAAAAGAATGAGATCGGCGCCTGCCGTATCTGTGTTGTAGAGGCTAACGAGGGCAGAGGATTTAGGGTTGTTACCGCCTGCGTTTACCCCGTAAGCGAGGGTATGGAGGTATTAACAAATACCGAGAAAATTCAAAAAGCAAGAAGGACTACCTTGGAGCTCATTCTTTCAACCCACGACAAGAAGTGTCTTTCCTGCGTTCGTTCTACCAACTGCGAGCTTCAGAAGCTCTGCCGTGACTTCGGCGTTGACTCCACCGCTTTCGAGGGCTTTAAGCCTGTTTACGAGCTTGATGAGTCTACTCCTCACCTTGTAAGGGATAATAATAAGTGCGTGCTTTGCCGACGCTGTGTTGCCGCCTGCAAGGAGCAGTATGTAAGCGTAATAGGCGCTAACAACCGCGGTATCGATACCGCTATCGGCACTCCGTTCGAGGTTGGTCTTTCCAACGTTCCCTGTATTTCCTGCGGTCAGTGTACTGTCGTATGTCCGACAGGCGCACTTACCGAAAAGGACGATACCGATAAGATTTGGGAGGCTCTTGCCGACCCGACAAAGCATGTTGTGGTTCAGACCGCTCCGTCTGTAAGAGCTACATTGGGCGAGTGCTTCGGTATGCCGATCGGCACAAACGTAGAGGGCAAAATGGTTGCCGCTCTTCACAGACTCGGTTTTGATAAAGTATTTGATACAAACTTCGGCGCCGACCTTACAATAGTTGAGGAGGCAAACGAGCTTGTTGAACGCATTAAGAACGGCGGAACTCTGCCCATGATTACCTCCTGCTCACCTGGTTGGGTTAAGTTCTGCGAGTTCTATTATCCCGATATGCTCAATCATCTTTCCTCATGCAAGTCACCCCAGCAGATGGCAGGCGCGGTAATTAAGACATATTATGCCGAAAAGATGGGAATTGACCCGAAAGACATTGTTTCTGTTTCGGTTATGCCCTGTACCGCTAAGAAGTTTGAGATCGGCAGAGCCGACCAGAGCGCGGCGGGCGTGCCCGATGTTGATATTGCTATTACTACGCGTGAGCTTTCGCGCATGATTATGCGCGCGGGTATGCACTTTGACTGGCTGCCCGATGAGGAATTTGACAATCCGCTGGGCGAGGATACGGGTGCTGCCGTAATCTTCGGTGCTACGGGCGGCGTTATGGAGGCGGCGCTCAGAACCGCTAACGATTGGCTCACGGGTAAGGACAACACCGAGGTTGACTTCACCGCTGTCCGCGGCACTCAGGGTCTTAAAGAGGCTACCGTAAATATTAACGGCAGCGATATTAAGGTTGCTGTTGCCTCGGGCGCGGCGGCGGCTAAGTGCGTAATGGATATGATGAAGAACGGCAATCCGAACGGCTGGACCTTTGTTGAAATAATGGGATGCCCCGGCGGATGCGTAAATGGCGGCGGTCAGCCTATTCAGCCCCAGTATGTAAGGGATACCGTTGATTTGAAGGCTGTCCGTGCAAAGGCTCTCTATGATCAGGACGCTTCAATGCCGATTAGAAAGTCGCATGAATCACCTGTTATTAAAACACTTTACAGCGAGTGGTATGACGGTTTCGGCGGTCACAAGGCGCATCACGACCTGCACACCTCCTACGTTCCGCGCAAGAAATATTCAAAATAATATAATTAAAAAGGGCTGTCGATTAGCGGCAGTCCTTAACTTTTAATGCTAAAAAACCGAGTGACCGCATTTTGATCACTCGGTTGTATTATTTTAAAATGTTGGAACTATTTAATAAGCGATTCTCCCGTCATTTCTTGGGGCTGGGTCAGTCCTAAAAGCTTAATGATAGTGGGGGAGATGTCGCAAAGTCTGCCACCTTTTCTAAGTTCACATTCCTTACCAATAACCGCAAAGGGAACGGGGTTTGTGGTGTGGGCGGTAAAGGGTGAGCCGTCGGTGTCAACCATTCTGTCGGCGTTGCCGTGGTCGGCGGTAAGGAGCATTACGCCGCCCATTTTAATGGTGCTGTCCGCTACTCTGCCTACGCAGGTATCAACCGTTTCAACCGCCTTGACAGCCGCTTCAAATATTCCTGTGTGACCTACCATATCGCAGTTTGCGAAGTTTAAGATTACAACATCGTACTTACCGCTTTCAATCGCCTCGCATACCTTGTCGCAGACCTCGTTTGCGCTCATCTCGGGCTGTAAATCATAGGTAGCAACCTTGGGGGAGTTGACAAGGATTCGGTCCTCACCCTCGAACATAACCTCTCTGCCGCCGTTGAAGAAGAAGGTTACGTGAGCGTACTTCTCGGTCTCGGCAATTCTTAGCTGGGTCATATTCTGCTTTGCGAGAAACTCGCCTAAAGTATTGTTAAGGGTCTGGGGCTTGAAGGCTACCTCAACATTGGGCATTGAAGCATCATACTGGGTCATACATACATAAAATACCTTTTGTCTGCCGCCCTTGCGCTCAAAGCCTGTGAAATCATCGTCAACAAAGGTGCGGGTAATCTCTCTTGCGCGGTCGGGGCGGAAGTTAAAGAATATAACGCTGTCACCCGTCTTGATGCGCTCTGTGCCCTTTACAACGGTGGGGAGAACAAACTCGTCTGTGATGTGCTTGCCCTCTTCGTCAATCTCGGTGTAGGATTTTCTTACAGCCGCCGCAGCGTTGTCGGTCTTAATACCCTCACCGTAAACTAATGCGGCGTAAGCCTTGCCTACGCGTTCCCAACGGTTGTCGCGGTCCATTCCGTAAAATCTGCCCATAACCGTGGCAAGCTTGCCGCAGCCGATTTCCTCTAATTTTTTATTAAGAGTATCAATATAATCCGCAGCGCTTGAGGGTGGAACATCACGTCCGTCAAGCAGGGCGTGAATGTATACTTTAGTCAATCCGTTGCGCTTTGCAAGCTCTACAAGTCCGTAAAGATGCTCAATGTGGCTGTGAACGCCGCCGTCCGACAAAAGTCCCATTAAATGGAGGGCGCTGTCGTTCTTCTTGCAGTTGTCGATAGCTTTTAAAAAGGCTTCATTCTCGAAGAAATCGCCGTCGGCAATCGACTTTGTAATGCGGGTAAGCTCCTGATATACGATTCTGCCCGCGCCGATATTGGTGTGTCCGACCTCGCTGTTACCCATCTGACCGTCCGGCAGACCTACATCCATTCCCGAAGCGCCTATCTGAGTATTCGGGCACTCGGCGAAAATCTTATCAAGACGGGGAGTTTTTGCCGAATAGATAGCATTTCCGCTTGTGGTCGGGTTAATTCCGAAGCCGTCCATAATTGTTAAAACAATAGGTTTTTTCATAATGCTCTCCTGAAAATAGAAATTAGGCGGGCATTGCCCGCCCGAATTTTTAATTATTTGCTTGCGGCTTTTACAATAACCGAGAAGTCCTCAGCCTTAAGGGAAGCACCGCCGATAAGTCCGCCGTCAACATTAACCTTTGCAACCAGTTCGTCTGCGTTCTTAGCGTTCATAGAGCCGCCGTACTGGATTGTAACGGTCTCTGCAACATCAGCGCCGTAGGCTTCAGCAATAGCGGCACGGACATAGCCGTTGCCCTCGTCAGCCTGCTCGGCGGTGGCGGTAACGCCTGTGCCGATTGCCCATACAGGCTCGTAAGCTATAATAACATTTGAAAGCTTCTCTGCCGGAACATTAGTGAGCGCCATCTTGGTCTGGTACTTAAGCAGGGTTTCGGTGTAGCCGAGCTCTCTCTGCTCAAGGGTTTCGCCCACGCATACAATAGCGGTAAGACCCGCGTTCAAAGCCGCAAGCGTGCGAAGATTAACGGTCTGGTCGGTCTCGCCGAAGTACTGTCTTCTCTCGCTGTGACCGATAACAACGTATTTTACGCCCGATTCAACGAGCATCTGTGCGGAAATTTCGCCGGTGTAAGCGCCGCTCTCCTTAAAATGTACGTTTTCAGCTCCGATTTCAATGTTTGAGCCCTCGGCGGCGGCTACAGCCGCGGGAATGTCGATAAAGGGAACGCAAAGCACTACCTTGCAGTCAGCGCCCGCTACAAGCGGCTTCATCTCGTTAATAAACGCGGTTGTCTCGGACGGGGTTTTGTTCATTTTCCAGTTGCCCGCGATTACGGCGGCTCTTTTAGCTTTATTCATTGTAAAAACTCCTTTTATTAATAATACGCAATTAAGGGTTGCCGTAGGGCAACCCCGATTAAAATATTATTTATCGTTAAGCGCGGCAATGCCGGGAAGCTCCTTGCCCTCTAAGAATTCGAGGGATGCGCCGCCGCCTGTGGAAATGTGGGTCATCTTGTCGCCGTAGCCTAAGGTGTTAACAGCCGCCGCGGAATCACCGCCGCCGATAACCGTAACGGCGTCGGTCTCGGCAAGGCTCTTCGCAACAGCAATTGTGCCCTTTGCAAGGGTCGGATTTTCAAATACGCCCATAGGTCCGTTCCAAACAACCGTCTTAGCTGATTTAACCTCGTTTGCAAAAAGCTCCGCGGTCTTAGTTCCGATGTCAAGTCCCTGATAATCGTCGGGAATCTTGTTAGCGTCTACAACCTCAACCTCAATCGGTCCGTCAATCGGGTCGGGGAAGCTCTTAGCTATTGTGCAGTCGATTGGGAGAAGAATCTTAACGCCCTTTTCCTCGGCTTTTTTAAGCATATCCTTGCAGTAGTCAATCTTCTCGGTATCAAGGAGTGACTTACCTACGCTGTATCCCTTAGCGGCAAGGAAGGTATAAGCCATACCGCCGCCGATTATAAGGGTATCGGCCTTGTTAAGCAGATTTTCGATAACGGTGAGCTTGTCCGCAACCTTTGCGCCGCCGAGAATGGTAACGAAAGGACGAACCGGAGTGTCAACCGCGTTTCCGAGGTATTTAAGCTCTTTACCGATAAGGTAGCCTGCAACAGCCTCTTTAACATAGGAGACAACGCCTACGGTGGAGCAGTGCGCTCTGTGAGCAGTGCCGAATGCGTCGTTTACGAAAATATCCGCAAGAGAGCCGAGTTCCTTTGAAAACTCTTCGCCGTTCTTGGTCTCTTCGGCGCGGTAACGTGTGTTTTCAAGAAGTACAACATCGCCGTCCTGCATAGCGGCAACAGCCTTTTTAGCGTTTTCGCCTACTACATTAGCGTCGGCGGCAAAAACAACCTCTTTACCTAAAAGCTCGGAAAGGCGCTTTGCAACGGGAGCTAAGGAAAGCTCGGGCTTGGGTTCGCCCTTCGGCTTGCCGAGGTGAGAGCAGAGGATAACCTTACCGCCGTCGGCAATAAGCTTTTTGATGGTGGGGAGTGCGGCGATGATGCGGTTTTCGTCGGTGATAACGCCGTTTTTAAGCGGTACGTTAAAGTCGCAGCGAACGAGAACCTTTTGACCTTTTACGTTAATGTCGTCAACGGTCTTTTTGTTAAGAGCGTTCATTGAGATACATCCTTTCAACATTGTTAAAAAATTTACAATACTATTTTACCACAAATTCTTATTTTTTCAATATTTATTTTGATTTACAATGTAAAAATTAGCAAATATCCTCCCATTTATAATTGTGCAGCTGACCGAAATTGGAAAGCTCGGGGTAATTCCATTGCCTTAAAGCCTCGTAAACCGCTATCGCCACAGAGTTTGAGAGATTGAGACTTCTTATTTCTCCCTGCATAGGTATTCTAACGCACCGTTCTGGGTTTTTAATTAAGAGCTTCTCGGGAAGACCCTTTGTTTCCTTGCCGAAAAGCAGATAGCAGTTGTCGGGATAGGAAACATCGGAGTGGGTTTTTCTGCCCTTGGTTGTGAAATAGAAAAACGCACCGTTGTTTTTTGAAAAGAAATCCTCTAAGCCGTCATAATAGGTTATGTCGAGATAGTGCCAGTAGTCAAGTCCCGCGCGCTTAAGCTTTTTGTCGTCAATATTAAATCCCATGGGCTTTACAATATGCAGTCTCGCTCCCGTTGCGGCACAGGTGCGGGCGACGTTGCCCGTGTTTTGGGGGATTTCGGGTTCAACCATTACAATATTAATTTTAGGCATTTTTACCACCGTTTTTTATTTTGTTTTTTATTTTCATTATACAGTTGTTAAAATACGGTTGTCAAGCAGAGAAATTTGTATTATAATATATTTATTATATATAGAAAGCGAGTTTTGAAATGAACAACATTTGGCATGATATTTCACCCTCTAGGATAACTCCCGAGGATTTTATCTGCGTAATCGAAATCCCAAAGGGAAGCAAAAAGAAATACGAGCTTGACAAGGAAACAGGACTTATAATCCTTGACCGTATTCTTTACACCTCTACCCATTACCCCGCGAATTACGGCTTTATCCCGCGTACCTACGGCGACGATAACGACCCGCTTGACGTACTGCTACTTTGCACCGAAAATCTGGAGCCGTTAAGCCTTGTGCGCGCCTATCCTATCGGGGTTATCACTATGATAGACGGCGACAGCAACGACGAAAAGATAATAGCCATTCCCTTTAACGACCCCTCCTATAACGAATATAAGGATATCGACGACCTGCCGAGGCATATTTTTGATGAAATGCGCCATTTCTTCGAGGTTTATAAGAGCCTTGAAAACAAAAAGACGGCGGTGGACGATGTTAAGGGCAGGGAATACGCCGTGGAAATAATTCGCTCTGCTATTGAAAGCTATAAGGAACATTTTAATAAATAAGGAGCCTTTTATGAAAATGCAGGAAAGCGTCTTGAGGCGCGTACGAATGATTGAGGAAAAAAACGGAATTAAATATGCTAAAACTGACGGAAAGCTTTATAAAACCCTGAGAGTGCTTTATATTATCACCTTTGCGTACACGATGGCGATAAATCTTCTTTATATCGCCGGTATGCTGCTTGTATACGGAGGAACGGATAATTTTAAGAATGTGGTTAACAGCCTGATTTCGGTCTGCGTATGCACGGCTGTTATTATTGCAGGATTTGTTTTAAGCTTTTTCAGATTTAAATTTGCGGCGGGCGTTATGAGTATTGCTCCTGAAATATTTTTAATTCCCGTTTTCGGCGCGGTTATGAAAGACGACCTCGGCTTCATGGGCTTTACCGCTTCCTTTTTCTGGCGGCATTTTGCTCCTCTGGCCTTGCTTGTCATACTTATGACTGCGACGACTGTAATAGCGGTAAGAGCAAGAATTAAAACAGAAAAGCAGTATAAAAAGGTTACTGAGAATCTATATAAACTCTATCAGAGCACGGGCGGCGACATAAGCGATGACCAGTGGGAGGAGTTTTTGAAGGAATATGACCCTTCGGATTACAAAAAGCTTTTTAAATCGGGTAGCGCTGTAGAGGATAAATGAAAAATTTTATTTAATAAGATTAAAAAAACACCTTATGTTAATACTTAAAACGTGAGGTGTTTTTGTGTTTTCCGAAAGCTTTTCGTCAATTTTTTCAAGGCGCTCTGCAATTAGCTTTTTTCTTATAATGACTCTGTTTTTTAGCTGTATAATGCGTATAGCGGTCATAGCGACCGCAGACTATCGGGAGGTTCAAGAACAGCAAAGCGGTCTGCGGCTTACCGTGGGCGGTCTTCGCGGAACAATATACGACTGCAATATGGTGCCGATTACAAACAGCAAATCAAAAATTATCGCGGCGGTGTCGCCTACCCCTCGCGCCGTTACCGCGATAAGCTCGGTGCTTTCGGGGGAGTCGCTCGATAATGTCCTTGAAAGGCTAAAATCGGGTAAGCCTGTGCTTTGCGAGGTGCCACGATTTATTAAATGTGACGGAATTGCCTGCACGGCGGTTTACGAGCATAACTCCGCAGATACCAAGGCTATTCACCTCGTTGGCTATACAGACGCGGATTCGCACGGTGTGTCGGGTCTTGAAAAGGCATACGAAGAATATCTGTATTCTGACAAAAAAGCAGAGTTTGTCTATACTATGGACGGCAGCGGAGATATTTTAAAGGGCATAAATCCCGAAATAGAAAACGATACCTCCGTAACTGCTGCAGGAGTTGTATCCACCGTTGATGTGAATATTCAGTCGGCGGCGGAGGAGGCGACTAAACAAATCGAATGTGGCGCTATTGTGATTGCAGACGCTCAAACCTCAAAAATAAGGGCAATGGCAAGCGTTCCGAATTTTGACGTTACAAATTTAAGCGATTACCTGAACAAAGAAAATTCCCCGCTTTTAAACCGTGCGCTTGCGGCGTATAATGTCGGCTCGGTATTTAAGCCCTGCGTCGCCGCGGCGGGAATTGAGTCGGGAAATGGGGACTTTTGCTACACCTGCACGGGAAGCACAAAAATAATAGACCGCTACTTTAAATGTCATAAGCGGTCGGGTCACGGGGATATGAATTTAAGAAGTGGACTTGCAAATTCCTGCAACACTTATTTTTATAACTTGGCTTTTTCGGTTGGCGGTGAGAGGATATATAACACCGCCTCCGCATTGGGATTTGGGAAAAGCATAGATATATGCAGCGGACTTTCCGCCGCTAAAGGTAATCTTCCCAAACAGGAAAGTCTTTCTAATATTGCCTATCTTGCAAATTTCAGTATAGGGCAGGGCGAATTGCTGCTTTCGCCTGTAGCTCTGCTTAATCTCTATTGCGCGATAGCGACGGACGGGTCATATAATATCCCATCGGTTGTTGAGGGTACGCTTTCGGGAGGCGCTTTTAAGCCATATGAGTCGGGCGAGCGTACAAGGGTTATGAAAAAGGAAACTGCCGCGCTTGTGCGTGAATATTTGTCCTCCGTTATAGAGGAGGGAACAGGAAAAACCGCAAAGCCCAAAACTGTTTCGGCGGCGGGAAAGACCGCTACCGCTCAGACAGGAAAATATGAAAACGGCGCGGAAATATGTGCGGGCTGGTTCTGCGGCTTTTTCCCTGCCGAGGAGCCGCAGTATACCGTTATAGTATTTTCCGAAAACACGGCAAAACAATCCGCCTCATGCGGCGAAATATTTGCCGGTCTTGCCGACAGAATAGCAGAAATAAGAGATTTAGTTTAAGGCTTTAAAGTATAATAAGCTCTATTATAAAGACCGCCACGCAGGAGCAGACGGCTACTCCGAAAAGGCTTACTCCGAAAATGCTAAGGAGTATTCCTACGATAAGGGCGGCAAGCCCCGACCATACGCTGTTTGTAGCCTCAATTATCGCGGGGAAGGTCATAACCGCAAGCGTGACATATGGTACGTAATAGAGAAAAGAACGCAGGGTAACATTGGTGATTTTTTTGCGTATAAGCGTAAGCGGCAGAACGCGTATCAGAAATGTTACCGCCGCCATAATAAATATGTAGATATAAACACTATGCCGCATCTTCATCCTCCTTTACGGGGAAAAGCAGTGCCGCCGTAAGCGATATTACAACGGTCAGAATTATAACCCGCATACCCGATGATACGGTTGAAATTACGGGAAGCTTTGAAAACGCAAGGCTTGCCGCCATTGAAATAATTACAAGCGATGCTATAACCTTGTTTTTCTTAGCGGGAGGAACAATAATAGCAAGGAACATTCCGTAAAGCCCTACGCCTAAGGCGCTTACGAGGCTTGCGGGTAGTATGTTTCCCGTAATTACCCCGAAAACAGTACCTAATGCCCAGCCCGGTATCGCAACGGTCATAGCGCCGTAATTGTAAAAGGGATTAAGCGTGCCTGTTACCGAAACTGAAATTGCGAAAATTTCGTCGGTTACATCAAACGCAACAAGTATTCTATGAATAAGCGGAGTATCGGGCGAAAGCTTTTGGCTTAACGCGCAGGACATTAAAAGATACCGCGCGTTTACAATAAGCTCTGTAAGCGCGACCTCAAGATAACCCGCGCCCGCCGCAATAAGTGTAAAACCCGCGTACCCTCCCGCAGAAGCGTTAGTAAGTGCCGAGGCGAGCCCTGCCTGGAAGGCGGTAAGCCCCGCCTTTTTCGCCACTATTCCGAGGGTGAATGCCACGGCAAAATAACCGAGCGCAATCGGTATTCCGTCGCGAAGCCCCTTTTTATACCAATCCTTATTTATTGACATCAGAATCGCCGTTCCCATAATAATATTTACATAAAATGTTATAAGCTTATATTTAGCAGCTTAACTATTGTACATACTTTTCCTTGATTAGTCAATATCGATTTTTAAATGTTTTATTTTAAAGATTAGCGGCAAATAAATAATTATTTGTCGTAACCTATTTGTTCCTATCGGTCTTAATACTTGACAAACATCGTAAAAATAAATAAAATAAATTTATATTTTTTAATAGCCATGACGGAGGAACTGAGATTCAGATGAGCAAAACAGCCATTATGACCGATACTAACAGTGGAATTACCCCTGAAACCGCAAAGGAAAACGGAATATATATTTTAAAAATGCCGTTTATTGTAAACGGCAGGGAATATACCGAATACGGCGAAATGTCATACGGCGACTTTTTTGAAGCGCTTTCCTCGGGAGCGGAGGTTTCTACCTCACAGCCGTCGCCTGCCTCGCTTACGGAAATGTGGGACAGGATTTTGGAAAATTATGAGTCGGTTGTTTATTTCCCGATGTCAAGCGGCTTAAGCGGTACCTGTGAAACCGCAAAAGCGTTTGCTTCTGACTATGACGGCAGGGTATTTGTGGTTGATAATAAGAGAATTTCCGTAACCCTATATTCCTCCGTTTTTAATGCTGCAAAGCTTGCCGATAAAGGGCTTTCCGCTAAGGAAATAGCCGAAATCGCCGAAGAGGAGGCAAGCGAGCAGAGCATTTATGTTTCGGTGAATACTCTCGAACACCTTAAAAAAAGCGGCCGTGTTACGGCGGCGGGAGCGGCGATAGGCACACTCCTTGGCATAAAGCCTGTTTTGCAGATTCAGGGAGGCAGGCTTGACGCTTATAAAAAGGTGCGCGGAATGAATGCGGCGATGAACGCTATGCTTGACGGTATTGAGAACGACCGCAGCACCCGTTTTGCGGGCAAAAATATAGAAATCCGCGCGGCATATTCGGGTAACCTTGAAACAGGAAAAGAGTGGCAGGAGCAGGTTGCAAAGCGTTTCCCGGACCTTGAAATCGGGCTCGACGCGCTTCCTATAAGCATTTCCTGTCACGTCGGCGAGGGCGCGCTCGGAATAGGTATTTCCGCGGTGCTTTAACTAACAAAATTCAAAACAGTCGGTTTGCAGTATAAATATGCGGACCGGCTGTTTTTTTGCGTTTTATTTCAAAAAAGTACATTATTTACGCATATAACCCGACATAATCCGCGCTCTTAAAAGCGTATAATTAAATTGTTCGGGAGGCGGTGCGGTTGGTAGTATACGCGGATATACTTGTAATACTTAATTTAATTGTGGACTATTTTCTCCTGTCTGCCTCTGCTGCGATTTTGCGTATAAAGCTTCCTTTTTGGCGTCAGTTGGCGGGTGCGTCGGTCGGCGCACTTTCCTCGCTTTACATATTTGCCCCTGATTTTGGCGCTTTTATAGAGATTATCTTCAGAGCCGCGGTATGTGCTGTTATGGTGCTTTGTGCCTTCGGCTTCAGAAGCGCAAAGCGTTTTTTCAGGGCGATAGGCGTGCTGTTTATTGCAGCCTGCGGCTTCGGCGGAATTATGACGGCGGTTTGGACATTATTTAAGCCCACCGGAATGACGGTTGTAAACTCGGTGGTTTACTTTAACATTTCCCCCGCGGTGCTTATCGGCGTTTCGGTTATAACATATATGCTCTTCATGCTTTTGCAAGCCGTTTTTTCAAAAACCTCCGAGCTTGCGGAAAGGTGCGATATTACCGTTACAGCAGAGGGAAAAAGCATAACTATGGAGGGAATAGTTGATACGGGAAATTCGGTAAAGGATTACCTGAGCGGTTCAGAGGTAATAATAGCCGACAGCGAATTTGTAAAAGCCCTGTTAGGCTCTGACTGCCCTGATACCGATGTAAGACTTAAAAGCCGTTACCGAATAATGCCGTTAAATACGGTCTCGGGGGGCGGAACGCTTGACGGCTTCAGATGCGACAGCGCGATTATAACCGACGGCGAACGCACGGTTAAGCTTGAAAAACCGATACTGGCAGTGTCTAAAACGCCGCTTAGAGACGATTATCAGGCGATAGTAAATCCCCAAATATTTTTTTGAAACAGGTGGGTAATAATGAAAATTAAATCAATAATATTTGCTTTTTTAATTAAAATCGGAATAGTAAAGCCAACATTTTACATAAAAGGCCCCGAAACCCTGCCGCCGCCGCTCTCCTACGAGGAGGAGCAAAAACTTTTAAGCGATGGGGACGAAAAAAGCCGCAATACCTTAATAGTGCATAATCTGCGGCTTGTGGTATACATAGCGAGAAAATTTGACTCGGCGGCGGTTAATATCGAGGACTTGATTTCGATAGGAACGATAGGCCTAATTAAGGCTGTAAACACTTTTTGCGCGGAGCGAAACATCAAGCTTGCAACCTATGCCTCAAGGTGTATCGAAAATGAAATTCTAATGTATCTGCGGAAAAATTCCTCGCGCAAAATTGAAATTTCGATAGATGAGCCGCTTAATATCGACTGGGACGGAAACGAGCTCCTGCTTTCAGATGTTTTGGGAAGCGACGCAAACGACGTCGGACGCGAAATAGAACAGGAGGACGAGAGATTTTTGCTTTTGCGCCTTGTGGAGGGGCTCCCGCCCCGTGAAAAGCAGATAATGGAAATGCGCTTCGGTATGAACGGTTATCAGGAATACACGCAAAAGGAAGTGGCTGACACCCTGGGCATTTCCCAGTCCTACATCTCAAGGCTTGAAAAAAGAATCATCGAAAAGCTTAAAAAACAGATTGAAAAGGCGATTTGAGGATGTTAAAATAATTACGGTGATGGTTTTGCAAAATAAATATAAATTCATTTTTCTTTATCTAACCGTAATAAGCCTTATTTCGGTGATTGTTTGCGTTGCGGATAAATCTCGTGCTAAAAAAGGAAAATGGCGCATAAAGGAAAGCACCCTGTTTTTGCTTTCGGCCTTGGGAGGCAGCGCGGCTATGTATATTACAATGCGGGTAATACATCACAAAACTCTGCACAAGAGGTTTATGATAGGTATTCCGCTGATTATCATAATTCAGGCGACGCTTTTAATTTCGGTTAGGTATTTCGGCATATTATAAACTCCCCCTTGAATTAAAAAACAAATAATGATAAAATAAGGAAAAGAAAATAGGGGAGGAACTTAAAATGGCTTTTTGCAATAACTGCGGAAAAGAGCTAAAGGAAAACGACAGGTTTTGCCCGTTCTGCGGCAAGGAGGTTGGAGCGCAGAATAATACATATTCCGCGCCTGAAGGAAACAATTTCAGCGATAAATTTAACGAATACGCGAGCGCTGAGGATAAAACCTGCGAATTTGAAAGTACGGACATTTCGGATAATAAGGTTTTTGCGCTACTGTCCTATATTGGAATTTTAGTGCTCGTGCCGCTGATTGCCGCGCCTAAATCAAAATTCGCGCGTTTTCACGCCAATCAGGGACTTGTGCTTTTAATCGGCGAGGTTGCATACGGAACAGTACGAGGAGTACTGCTCGGCGTTTTAAAGCTTTTAAGACGAATAACAATCTTCGGAGGTGTGTTATTCGGCCCCGTTTACTGGATTGTAAATATCGTAACGGGATTACTTTCTCTGGCTTTCCTTATCTTTGCGATTATCGGAATTATAAACGCCGCGCAGGGTAAAGCGAAGGAGCTTCCGTTTATATCGAAATTTAATATTTTAAAATAAATATCGGAACCGCACTTTATTGCTTGCCAAAGCGTTTATATATCCTATCAACAGCTTTGCAGGCAAAAATCCCGATGAATACGCCGAGAATTATTCCCGCCAGAACGTCGGTGGGATAGTGAACGTATAGGTAAAGCCTTGAAAAGGCGATAATTACCGCAAGAATGAGCGCGGGTATTCCGAGCCGTTTGTCGCGCATAATAAGTACGGTTGCCGCCTCAAAGGAGGCGAGGGTGTGACCCGAGGGAAAGGAATAGTCGGAAAGCTGAGCAATCAGAATTTCTATGCCCTCGTTTAGGTCATAAGGTCTTATGCGCCCTACAAGGTTTTTTAAAAGCAGATTGCCTATAATAAGTCCGCATATCAGCGCAAGAGCAACCGAAAAGCCAGTCTTGCGCGTTTTTTTGAATATGAGAAGCACGACCGCCGTTAAAATCCAAATAATACCGCCGTTCGCAAGGCTTGTTATCACGGGCATTACCGCGTCAAGAAACGGGCAGGCGAGATGTTCCCTTATAAAATCGAGTATTCTTAGTTCAAATCCGTTCATAAAGTCAGCTCCTTTAAAAAGAATATAACATTTTTTCTTGTGATTTGCAACACATATTGCTTGAATAAAAACTGTTTGTGTGATAGTATAATATGCGGTGAGAAAAATGATATTCGGAAAAAATAAAACTGATATGTGGCTTATCGCAGGACTCGGAAACCCGGGACTTCAGTATGAGAAAACGCGGCACAACGCGGGCTTTATGGCGGCGGACAGGCTGGCCCAAAAGCACGGCGCGCAGTTTAATAAGCATAAATTTGACGCTGTTTACGCCGATTTTAAAATAGGGGATAACCGTATTTTGCTTGCAAAACCGCAAACCTATATGAACAATTCGGGCAGTGCGGTGACGGCGCTTTTGAATTTTTATAAAATACCAACCGACCGATTGATTGTCGTGTTCGACGATATTACCCTTGATATAGGAAAATTAAGGCTTAGAAGAAAGGGCAGTCACGGCGGGCATAACGGAATAAAGGACATTATTGAGCTTACGGGAACCGACGGGATTATGCGGATAAAAATCGGAGTAGGCGAGCGGGAAAACCGCGATTACGATTTGAAGGATTGGGTTTTGGGCAAAATACCCGCTGAGCAGATGACGGAGCTTGACAAGGCGCTTGACAGAGCGGCTCTGGCGGCGGAAGAAATAATAACCCGCGGAATAGACTCCGCAATGAATAAATACAACGGATAATATGAAATTTATAAACGAAATACTGAAAAAAGACCCCGATTACGGAGGGCTTTTGCAGGCGGTTGCGCAGGAAAGACTGCCCCTTGTCTGCACGGGACTGTCGATGATTCATAAGGCGGCGGTCTCGGCGGCGCTTTACGGAGCTGTAGGGCGTAAAATTGCGGTTATTACCCACGATGAAGCGTCTGCCAATGAGCTTAAGGACGATTTAAGGTCGCTAGGACTAAACTGCTTAAACTTCCCCTCGCGCGACTACTGCATAGGGCCGCTTTCGGGCTATTCAAAGGAATATGAGCATAAAAGAACCGATACCCTGTCTAAGCTTTTAGACGGGGATTTTGACGTGGTTACAATATCTCTTGATGCGGCGGTGCAGTATACCGTGCCGCCCGAGAATTTAAGCCGCGCCCGCTTTACCCTGAAATCAGGGGACATCACGGATATTTCAGAGCTTTCCGGACGGCTTATTTCCGCGGGATATGTAAGGAGCGAACAATGCGAGGGCGCAGGGCAATTTTCGGTGCGGGGAGGAATTTTCGATGTTTTCCCCGTTAATTCCGAACAGCCCTGCCGTATTGAGTTTTGGGGTGACGAGATTGACAATATTTCGTATTTTGATACCGAAACCCAGAGAAGAACGGAAAACACCGAAAAAATAGAAATCACCCCCGCCTGCGAGGTGGTTTTCGAGCCGCAGGAGCTGATAATTAAGCTTAACAATTATCTTAAAACCGCAAAGGGGCTTACCGAAAAGCAACGGTCGGTTATTTTAAAGGATATAGAGGCGCTTAAAAACGGCATAGAGTTTTCCTATGACCGCTATATCCCTCTTATTTTTGAGGGGGGCGAGACGGTCTTCGACTATATTTCGGACGCGCTTATTGTGGTAAGCGAGAGCGGCGGCATTAACGATAGGTTTAAGTCTATGGCGGTTCAGCAGTCGGCGGATACAGATGCTTACCTTGAAGAGGGGTATCTTACCGAAAAGACCGCACGGCTCTGGCTTGATAAAACCGATTTTTGGGGCTGTGTCCCGGGTGCCGTTATTATGGAAAACTTTCCCCGCAATTCCTATGAGCTGAGGCCCCGCGACATAATTAACTTTAACTACAAGCGCTCCACCGCCTGGAGCGGTGATATAAAGGTTTTGCTTGAGGATATTTCCTTTATAAGGGAAACGGGCGGAGCGGTGGTTATTTTAGCGGGAGAGCGGCGCGCGGCGCAGGTTCTGAATGCCGAGCTTAACGAAAAGGGGATAAACAGTACTTTTAGTGAATCGCACGATTTTATGCCGTTGGGCGTGACTGTGACCGTAGGCGGACTTTCGGGCGGGTTTGAAATCCCGTCCTGCCGCTTTATGCTTATAACCCACCGCTATATCGCCTCGGAGGGCAAAAGGAAAAAGGCGAGGCCTAAAAACGGGCAGGAGATAGGCTCGCTTGACGAGTTAAGCCAAGGCGACTATGTTGTTCACGAATCCCAGGGAATAGGGGTTTTCGACGGCATTAAGCGCATTACTAACGGCGGGGTTACAAAGGATTATATTAAGATTAATTATGCCAAGGGCGACGTGCTTTATGTGCCTGTAACCCAGCTTGATTTGGTCTCAAAATATATCGGCGCGGCGACCGACGGCGGAATAAAGCTTAACCGATTAGGCGGTACCGAATGGCAGAAGACGAGAAAACGCGTCAAGGCGGCGGTGCGGGATATGGCAAAGCAGTTAACCGCGCTTTACGCCAAGCGAATGTCGGTAAAGGGCTATGCTTTCAGCCCCGACACCGATTTACAGAACGATTTTGAACGCCGCTTTGAATATGACGAGACCGACGACCAGCTTCGCTGTATAAACGAGATAAAACGTGATATGGAGCGGGAAGTCCCTATGGACAGACTGCTATGCGGAGATGTCGGCTTCGGCAAGACCGAGGTGGCGCTCCGTGCGGCGTTTAAGTGCATAAGCGAGGGCAAGCAATGCGCCCTCTTAGTTCCCACAACCATTCTTGCAATGCAGCATTACAATACTATTGTCCGCCGTTTCGGGGATATGCCCGTCACTGTGGGGCTGCTTAACCGATTTGTACCCCAAAAGGAGCAGACGAGGATTATTAACGATCTTAAATGCGGCAGACTCGATATGGTGGTCGGCACTCACAGGCTTATTTCAAAGGATATTTCCTTTAAAAACATCGGGCTTGTAATAATTGACGAGGAACAGCGGTTCGGGGTCGCACAAAAGGAGCGGCTAAAGGAGCTTTATCCCTTTGTGGATATATTAACCCTTAGCGCAACCCCCATTCCCCGCACCCTTAATATGGCGCTTTCGGGGCTTAGGGATATGTCCTCGATTGACGAAGCCCCGGGCGACCGCCACCCCGTGCAGACCTATGTTCTTGAGTATAATTTGGGTGTTATTACCGACGCGATAAACAAGGAGGTTCGCCGCGGGGGACAGGTTTATTATCTGCACAACCGCGTTGAGAGTATTGAACGCTGTGCGGCTTCTCTTAAGGCGAGACTTCCCGATATCAATATAGGAATAGCCCACGGACAGATGGGCGAGGACGAGCTTACCGAGGTTTGGCGAAAGCTAATTGAGCACGAAATCGATTTGCTTGTATGCACCACTATAATCGAGACGGGGGTTGACGTGCCTAACGCTAACACCCTTATAATCGAGGAGGCGGACAAAATGGGGCTTGCCCAGCTCCACCAGCTAAGAGGCAGGGTGGGGCGCTCGCCACGCCGCGCCTACGCCTATTTCTGCTTCCGTATGGGTAAACAGCTTTCGGATGTTGCCGCAAAGCGGCTTGAGGCTATAAGAGAATTTACCGAGTTCGGCTCGGGCTATAAAATTGCCCTGCGCGACCTTGAAATAAGGGGGGCGGGCAGCATTTTAGGCGGCGATCAGCACGGAAATATGGAGTCGGTCGGGTACGATATGTACCTGAAGCTCCTAAACGAGGCGGTAAACGAGGAAAACGGCGCGCCTATAGAAGACGATATTCCCTGCACGGTTGACCTTAACATTTCTGCGCATATTCCCGAAAGGTATATCGAGTCGCTCCCCGCAAGGCTCGGAATTTACAAACGAATAGCGGCCATAAGGAACGACGACGACGCAAGCGACGTTATAGACGAGCTGTGCGACCGCTTCGGCGATCCGCCCGCGGCGGTTATAGGGCTTATAGATATAGCGCTCCTTAGAAACAAAGCGGCGGCGGCTAAAATCACCGAGATTACAGGCACTTCGAACACCGTGATACTGCACATAACCTCGATTGAACCCGAGGTTATGCACAAGCTTTCGGATTATTTCGGCAGCCGCTTTTCGCTTAATGCTACGGATAAGCCCGTTTATACTATACGGCTGAATAAAGGACAGAAAATGTCCGACCTTGCGGCGGAGATTTCTGCGGCATTATAAATTTACAATTTTTTAGTAGACATTTGTTAATGATTGATATATAATTAATACATTAAGCTCTTATGGAGGAATAAAGATGAAGAATATTAAAAGAGTTTTCGCTTTGGCGTTAGTTCTTGTTATGGCGCTTGCGGTTGCCGCCTGCCACCCGAAGGACGAGGTCGCGGTTAAAATAGGTGATGTTGAGTTCACCTCCGCGTATTATATGTGCGCTCTTATTAACGCCGATTCCGAAGCAAAATCCAAGGTGCAGGAAGGACTCTCCGAGGACGAATCCTCCGAAGATGTCGATTATTATTCAAAGAAGATTGACGATAAGGATTTTGTGACCTGGGTTGAGGACACAGCTATGGATTCTCTAAAGGAAATCGCCGCTTATAAGACCCTTTGCAAGGAAAATAAGCTTGAAATTTCCGAGGAGGATGCCGCTAACGCAGAAAGCTATGCTTCTTATTACTGGTCAAGCTACGGCTATTCGAGCTATTTTGAGCCGAACGGCGTAGGTCAGAGCACATATACACAGTATATGAAGGATTCATATTATTCAAGCCTTTATTTTGAGCATCTCTACGGTAAAGAGGGCGAAAAGGAAATCGCCGCCGATACCGTAAAGACCAAAATGTATGAGAATTTTATTATCGCAGACCTTATAGAGGCAAGCTTTTCGAGTAAAAGCGATGACGAAATAACAGCGCTTAAGGAGCAGTTTAACGGCTATTTAACCGACCTCCAGAAGGGTAAGAAGACCTTTGAGGAGGTTTATAAGGAATATAACGGCACGACAGAGGAAACCGAGGAAGAAACCGAGTCGGACGAGCCCCAGCCCAAGGATAAATATGCGACCGTTTTGGGAGCAAAGGACACGGCTTACGCTTCCGATCAGTATGAAGCCGTAAAGGCTATGGCGACAGGCGAGGTTAAGCTTATTGAGCTTGATGATAACGCGGGTCTCGTGCTTGCTGTAAAGCAGGATATTACTGCCGATTCCTATTATCTTGATACCCTTGATATGACAACGCGCCATCTTATCGCCGATGAGGAATTTGAAAAGGATATCAAGGACTATGCCGCAAAGCTTGACTGCAATATTAATAATTATGCAATCAAGCAGTTTAAGGTTAAAAAGATTAAGGAGCCGTCTGCTTCATAATTAATTATATTTCAGTTGAATTTGATTTAAAAAAGAAACCACCGATCGGTGGTTTCTTTTATTCGAAAGACATTATACTGCTCATATCGTAAAGTCCCGCTTTTTTTCCGCATAGGAATTTTGCGGCGCGAACCGCCCCAACGGCGAAGACTTCCTTTGACTGTGCCTGATGGGAAATGGTTACAACCTCATCGTGACCCGCAAAAATCACATCGTGTTCGCCGACTATTGTGCCGCCGCGGACAGAATGAATACCGATTTCGTTTTTAGGCCTTTTACGGCGTACGGAGTGTCGGTCGTACTCGTAATTAAGGGTATCTCCGAACACCGAATTAACGGTGTTTGCAAGCATTATTGCTGTGCCCGAGGGCGCGTCAAGCTTTTGGTTGTGGTGCTTTTCAATAATTTCAATATCAAAGCCGTCGCCCAAAATCTGCGCCGCCTTTTTCGCAAGGCTGGCTATAAGATTTACGCCCAGCGACATATTAAAGGAAAAGAAAATCGGCACTTTTTCTGCCGCCGCCTTAATTTTTTCAATCTGTGTATCGCTGTAGCCTGTGGTAGCGATTACAGCGGGGGTATTGCTACCGACCGCGTAATCGATAAGACTGTCAAGCAGGGCGGGGTTTGAAAAATCGATAATCACATCCGCATTTACGTTTATATCAGCAAAAGACGAAAAAATCGGAAAGTTCTCTCCGTTGTTAATTTTATCGACCCCTGCGACAATTTGTATTTCGCCGTCAGCCTCGGCGGCTGCGGAGACAAAACCTCCCATCTTTCCCGAAGCACCGCAAAGAATAGCCTTTATCATTAATTTCACATCCTGAACTTTATAAAATATAATTTATAGACACCCGCACTCCCTAAGTTTGGCCTTCAGGTTTTCGAGAGCCATTTCCTCCATAGGATAAAGGGGCAGTCTGCACGGTCCCGCGGCAAGCCCTAAAAGATTCATCGCCGCTTTAACGGGTATTGGGTTTACATCGCTGAAAAGCGCGTTCATAAGCCCTGTGTACTTAATTTGAAGCTCCGCCGCCTCCCGAGTGTTTCCGTTCAAATAATCCGCGCATATTTCGTGCATAACTTGTGGCAGAAAGTTTGACATTACCGAAATAACGCCGATACCGCCAAGCGACATAATCGGCACAGTCTGATCATCGTTTCCCGAATAAAAATCAAGGTCGTCGCCGCATAAGTAACGGGTCTTAGCAACCGAGGCAAGGTCGCCGTTAGCTTCCTTTGTAGCCACAATATTCGGGTGCTTTGAAAGCTCCTTATATGTTTCGGGTTTAATAGCAACCCCCGTGCGGGAGGGTACATTGTAAAGAATAATCGGCTTGTTTACGCGGTCCGCAATATAATTGTAGTGGGCTACAAGTCCGCGCTGAGAGGTTTTGTTATAATAGGGCGTGACCATTAAAAAGGCGTCCGCTCCCGCTTTTTCAGCATCGGCGCAAAGACCTACCGAATAAACGGTATCGTTACTTCCGGTACCCGCAATAAGGGGAACTCTGCCCGCGTTTGCCTTTGCGGCGGTCTCGATAACCTTTACATGCTCATCATAGCCAAGTGTGGATTTTTCCCCCGTAGTACCGCAGATAACAAGTGCGTCAATGCCACCCTTAATCTGCTCGTCAACAAGGGAGGAAAGGCGGCTGAAATTAACGCTTCCGTCCTCGTTCATAGGTGTGATAAGCGCGGTTGCGGCACCTGTGAATACTCTTTTTTTCATAAAAGACCACTCCTTTTAAAAAGTGAATCAGTCCATCCAGCCCTTAGCGCAAAGCAGCTCTGCCAACAGCACAGCGCCACCCGCGGCTCCTCTTAAAGTATTGTGAGAAACACAGACAAACTTATAGTCATACTGCGTATCCTCGCGAAGTCTGCCGACAGAAACCGCCATACCGCCCTCTAAATCGCGGCAAAGCTTTGTCTGGGGCATATCGTCCTCGGTGTAATAGTGGAGGAACTGCTTGGGCGCGTGGGGAAGGGAGAGCGCCTGCGGCTCGCCTGAATAGCTGTTCCAAATATCGATTATTTCGTCCTTTGCGGGTTTCTTTTTAAAATCAACGAATACCGCGGCTAAATGACCGTCCGAAACAGGCACGCGTATGCACTGCGCAGTAAATTTCGGGTCGCTTGCGGGTACGATTTCACCGTTTTCAATCTTGCCCCAGATTTTAAGAGGCTCTTTTTCGCTCTTTTCTTCCTCACCGCCGATGTAGGGGATTACATTGTCTACCATTTCGGGCCAGCGTTCAAAGGTTTTGCCCGCCCCGGAAATCGCCTGATAGGTGCATACAAGCACCCTTTCGATTCCGTACTTTTCGTCAAGGGGATAGAGCGCGGGAACATAGCTTTGAAGAGAGCAGTTGGATTTAACCGCGATAAAGCCGCGCTTTGTGCCCAGTCTCTTTCTTTGAGCAGTTATAATCTCAGCGTGGTCGGCGTTTATTTCGGGAATAATCATCGGCACATCGGGCGTGAAGCGGTGGGCGCTGTTGTTGGAGATAACAGGGCACTCGTGCTTTGCATATTTTTCCTCAAGCGCCTTTATCTCGTCCTTTTTCATATTGACGGCGCAGAAAACAAAATCAACCGCCGCGGTGATTTTTTCAATGTCGGCTTCTGCGTCAAAGACGGTAATATCCTTTAAATTCTCAGGAATCGGAGCCTTCATAGCCCAGCGCTTGCCAATTGCCTCCTCATAGGTTTTACCCGCGGAAGACGAGCTTGCCGCAAGAGCCGTAACATTAAACCACGGGTGATCGTGAAGTAAAAGCGCAAAGCGCTGACCTACCATTCCCGTAGCTCCGATGATACCAACATTGTACTTTTTCATTTGTAATACATTCCTTTCGCAAACATATTTGCAAATTCGGGCTTGATATATATTGAAAATTGCAATATAATTAAACCGTTGCTGAAACTAATATGCATTTGCTGTATTCTTTTCAATTAATCATAACATTGCAAATAATGTTTGTCAATTTATTTTATGCGAAATAAAGAGGAAAGTTTTATAATATTATGAAAACAAGCGATTTTTTTTACAATTTACCCGAGGAGCTTATCGCCCAAACCCCAATAGAGCCGCGAAATATGTCGAGGCTTATGGTTTTGTCAAAGAAAGACGGCACCGTATCGCACAATCACTTCTATGATTTGCCTAAATTTCTTAAAAAGGGCGACTGCCTTGTCCTTAACGACACCCGCGTTCTGCCCGCGAGACTTTACGGAGTAAGGGAGGATACGGGCGCGGTTGTGGAGTTTGTTATGCTCCGACAGCACGGGAATAAGCTTTGGGAGTGTCTTGCCGGTCCCGGCAAAAAGGCGAAAGCCGGTTATAAATTCAAATTTTCGGACAAGCTTAAAGCCGAGGTTACCGAAGCTTTAGAAGATGGCAACCGAATGATAGAGTTTACCTGCGACGGGGATTTTTTTTCGGTGCTTGATGAAGTAGGGCAGATGCCCCTGCCGCCTTATATAAAGGAAAAGCTTACGGATAAGGAACGGTATCAGACCGTTTATTCAAAGGAGGCAGGCTCCGCCGCCGCTCCGACTGCCGGACTGCATTTTACAAAGGAAATGCTGAATGATATTAAAAATATGGGTGTAAATATTGCTTATGTTACGCTCCATGTGGGGCTTGGTACATTCCGTCCGGTAAAAACCGATGATATTACCGAGCATAAAATGCATTCGGAGCATTATTATATCCCCGAGGAAGCCGCCGAAATCATAAATAGTACTAAGAAAAACGGCGGCAGAGTTATCTGTGTGGGGACAACCTCCTGCAGAACGCTTGAAAGCTGCGCCGCAAAATACGGAGAGATACGTGCTTGTTCAGGAGACACCGATATTTTTATTTATCCGGGCTTTAATTTTAAGTGCATGGACGCGCTGATAACCAACTTCCACCTGCCCGAAAGCACCCTTATAATGCTTGTTTCCGCTTTTGCGGGCTATGAAAATACAATGAACGCCTACAATACCGCCGTTAAAGAAAAATACAGATTTTTCAGCTTCGGCGATGCAATGTTAATTGTTTAGATTCGATATATAAATATATTTTTTTCTGATGTTATTTGTGTATAATTGCCAATTGGTAAAGCAATTTTGCCGATTGGTAATTTATTTTAGGTAGCAGTTAAGCCAAATAATTACACTTTTTGCGAAAAGTAAATTGAAATTCCTATTGACAATATCACGATATCGTGATATAATATGATGAAGAAAAAATCGGAGGTGTCGATATGCCTGTTTTATCAAGATTTTACGGAATAATCATTCGTATGTACTTTTTACAGAAAGAACATAATCCGCCACATATTCACGCAATATATAACGATGATGTAGCTGCAATCGATTTTATGTCCGGAAAAGTGTTAGAAGGCTATTTACCTCCCAAGGCGCTTGCAATGGTGCAGGAATGGATTGGATTGCATCAAGACGAATTGAAAGAGATTTGGGAAACGCAGAATTTCAAGAGCATTTCACCGCTTGAATAAGGGGGTATCTATCTATGTTTCACAAAATCAAAAATGTTGCGGCTATTCCGGATTATCGATTGAGTGTTCAATTTTGCGAGGGTGTTACAAAAATTTATGATGTGAAGCCATTATTTGAACAGTTACCTGTTTTCAGCACTTTGAAAAATGAAGAAGAATTTTTCGGCGTAACTGTTGACGTGGGCGGTTACGGTATCATTTGGAATGATGATTTGGACCTTTCCTGTGATGAACTTTGGGAAAATGGTGTTCAGGTAGATACTCCATTTGACGGGCTTATAGCTTTCGGCGATGCTACCGAGCTTTGGGGACTGAACGAAAGTACGCTCCGCAAAGCGGTTGCTTACGGTAAACTTGTCAATGGAGTTGATGTATGTAAATTCGGTAAGCAATGGGTGGTTTCATCGGAAGCAATGAAGCGGGAGTACGGTGCTGCCGGCAAGCAAAACATTACCAATCGGTAAGGCTTTGTTACCAATCTTTTATCCCGTAAACATCGTTGACGCTATGCTTATTGAATAAGGAGTAAAAATGTACAAGCTATTAAAACAAGAGGGAAGCGCTCGCCGCGGCGAGTTTATCACCAATCGTGGCACGGTGCAGACGCCCGCATTTATGAACGTCGCTACGGCGGCGGCGATAAAGGGGGCTGTTTCCGCAGAGGATTTAAAAACGCTCGGCTGTCAGGTAATGCTTTCAAATACCTATCATTTGCATGTGCGTCCGGGGGACGAAATTATTAAGAAGTGCGGCGGACTTCACAGGTTCACAACCTGGGACGGTCCGATTTTAACCGACAGCGGCGGCTTTCAGGTCTTTTCGCTGGCAAGCCTTCGCAATATTGCCGAGGAGGGTGTAACCTTTGCCTCGCATGTTGACGGCAGGCGTATTTTTATGGGACCCGAGGAAAGTATGACGATTCAGTCAAACTTAGGCTCTACAATAGCAATGGCATTTGACGAGTGTGTGGAAAATCCAGCCGAGCATTCCTATTCAAAGCAGTCCTGCGAAAGAACGACCCGCTGGCTTATCCGTTGTAAGCAAAAAATGGCGGAGTTAAACCGTATGGAGGGTACTGTCAACCCCGAACAGCTGCTTTTCGGGATTAATCAGGGCTGTACCTATAAAGACCTTAGAGTAGAGCATATGAAACAGATTGCCGATTTAGACCTTGACGGCTACGCCATAGGCGGTCTTGCAGTCGGCGAGCCTACAGAGGTTATGTACGATATTATAGAGTGCGTAACTCCTCATATGCCGAAAAATAAAATTCGTTATTTAATGGGTGTCGGAACTCCCGCTAATATTCTGAACGCTGTTGAGCGCGGAGTTGACCTTTTCGACTGTGTAATGCCCAGCCGCAACGCGCGTCACGGACACCTTTTTACTTCAAAGGGCATCATAAATCTTAACAATAAGAAGTATGAAACCGATATGTCGCCTATTGACGAAAACTGCGGCTGTCCCGTCTGCAGAAAATACAGCAGAGCGTATATCAGACATCTCTTAAAAAGTCAGGAAATGCTCTCGCAAAGGCTTGCGGTTATGCATAACCTCTGGTTTTATAACAAGCTTATGGAGGATATAAGGGATGCGCTTGACAGGGGAGAATTTGCACGATTTAAGGCAGAAAAAGAAATAATTCTTTCCACAAGGATATAATTTACTTGCAAATGCGGAAAAAATAGGATATAATAGCATTATTAGCTATTTGGAGGGCAATTTAAATGAATTTTAATTTCTACAATTTGGAGACATCTTCCGCCGCCTCAGGCGCATCGGGCGGAGGTATGCAGAGTATGATCGTTATGGTCATATACCTTGCCGTGATTTTCGGCGCTATGTATCTTTTGCTTATACGTCCCCAGCGCAAAAAGCAGAAGGAAGAGAAAAAAATGCGCGAAAACCTTATGGTGGGCGACGAGATAGTCACTATCGGGGGTATTTACGGCCGCGTTATCTCTCTTAAGGAGGATACTATCGTAATTGAATCTAACAGCGACCACAGTAAGCTTACGGTTGCACGCTGGGCGCTCCAGTCAAATCTGACGGTTCACGACGATACTGCTTCAAAATAAAACTAATCGTAATAAGTTTTGTCCCTCCTGAATATACTTTACTATTCGGGAGGGATTTTTATGAGCAAAGACGCGCTTTACGGTGCAGGTAAAAAAGGTTATTTTAACTATATTATAGGATTCGTTATTGGGTTTGTCATCGCCGCGGCGTTTATCGCGGTTTTTGCGCTTGTAATGTATCTTTCGGGCGCGGCTTCAAAATACGCCCCGGTTTTCGCAACAATTTCAGTGGCTGCCGGCAGCTTCGCTTCAGCGCTTTTTACGGCTCGCAGGCAGGGAAACCGCGGTTGGCTCGTCGGTGCCGCAATCGGCGGAATTGCCTTTATAATCATTACCTTAATATCGCTTCTTATTAACCGCACAGGGGTTACCCTTAATACGCTGTTTCATTTTATCATTATAATGCTTTCGTCGATTATCGGCGGTATTATCGGCGTAAATAAAGGAAAAAGTCATAAATATATATAAAATAGGAATTAAAACAGCTTTTGCTCCCTTATGCTAAGGCTTTTTGCCTAATAGTATCGGGGAGTTATTTTGTTGAATATAAAATTTATGTATTGTCAATAATATGTTATGGTACAATAGATAGGTAACAAAATAAAAAGAAAATTCATCTCAAATA